>Ga0209450_10000361_pt1 | contig 24024 bp, 22 predicted proteins | sample FrelakmetLWP11LW_FD_187149 | JGI IMG/M metagenome (GOLD analysis project Ga0209450, IMG submission 187149) | Freshwater lake sediment microbial communities from the University of Notre Dame, USA, for methane emissions studies - LWP11 LW (SPAdes)... | ecosystem: Environmental > Aquatic >...
GTCGCCGGCTGTTTCGATCTGCTCGGCAACCCGGGCGTTCACAAATCCGCAACGGGAGTGACCGTGTGAACCCCTCCCATTGCGGGATCATTGCCGACAAGCCAGGCGACACACCGACCGATCAGGTCAGCGCATCGCACCTTGCTCATCAATCGCCGACTTCGTGGCCGATGACGCCGCCGACGGCCGCACCGCCAACGGTTCCAAGCACGCTGCCGCCCGTCAGAACGGCACCGCCTACGGCACCGACGCCCGCACCGACTGCGGTGCTCTTGTCCTGCGACGACATGCTGGCACACCCGCCCAGGCCAAGCAGCATGGCTGCGGCCACTGTACTGAGTGCAAGTTTCTGGTTGGTTTTCATTGGATTACCTCTTTCTCGAACATTGAGATCCAGGTACGGCGTACCTGGTCGATACGGTTCAGAACTTGCCAAACCGCGCTTTTGCTTCATTCACGCAAACATCCTTCGCGTTGCCTGCATAGGTGTCGCACTTTTCCTTCGCCACCTTGTACTCGGCTTCATGCTTGTCTGCCGTGGCGTCCTTGCGGGCATCGGCAGACTTCTCGCTGGCTGTGGCGTTCGCATCCGAGGTCTTCATCCGTGCCTTGGCGTCGGCCTTGGCGGCAGTCTCCGCGGACTTCGCCTGCTTCACGCATACATCCTTTGCGTTGCCGGCCCTGTCGTCGCATCGCTCCTTCGCCACCCCGTAATCAGCTTCCGCCCTGGCGACGCGCGCCTGGTAGCGGGTCTCGGAGGAAGGCTTGTAGCCGGCTTCGAGTTCGGCCATTGCGGCTTTCTCGTTGCCTTTGGCTCCGGCCATGCAGATATCGCCGGGGTTGCCTGACAGCGAAGCACAGTTCGCCTTGGCCAGTTCGTACTCGGCGGTGTTCTTGTCCTTGCCCGCCTTGTAGTCGTCTTTCGACAAGCCTTGCGCCATGGCGCCGGCGCTGAGCGCGAGACTGACCGCAAGCGCGATTGCATTGAGGTTGAATGTGTTCACTGTTGTTCCTTTATTGAGATGGATTTGCAAGTGATGACCCGGCAATCCATGCCAGGCAAGTACTTCTCTTTGTCAGGAGCGCGCTGCTTCAGGCGGTGCGCATTGCCACGCTGCAGACGTTGCACGGATGTTGACTCCGATGCCTGAAGCTTAGGGAGAGCCGCTTTCACCGTCTGTCTGCTGACCCACATAGGCATCAATCGGGTGCTACGCGGGCTGCTGGGACAAGTGCACTGCCCTGTTTGCGCGCTGTCGATTATCAGCAGCAAGAAGCTTTATACTGAGCGTGCCTCACGCATCCGCTCCAGCCGTCAGGTGAGGAGGATCGACCATCGCCAATTTATCGGGATATCACTCATGAACGCCCCACATGACTCCCGCCAGAATCACCTTCTCGCCGCCCTTCCGCCGGCAGAATATGAGCGCCTCCTTCCCGATCTGGAATGGGTTTCGATGCCGCTCGGTCATGTACTCTACGAGCCCGGCGTTCAGATGCGTCACGTCTATTTCCCTACCACCTGCATCGTTTCCCTGCTCTACGTCATGGAGGATGGGTCATCGGCCGAAATCGCCGTAGTCGGCAACGAGGGCGTCGTCGGCGTCTCGCTCTTCATGGGCGGCGAATCCACCACCAGCCGGGCGGTCGTGCAAAGCGCCGGCCACGCCTACCGGCTGAAAGCGCAGTTGCTGAAGGACGAGTTCTTTCGCGCCGGTCCGATGCAGCGGCTATTGCTGCGCTACACCCAGGCGCTGCTGACGCAGATGGCGCAGACCGCGGTATGCAACCGCCATCATTCGCTCGACCAGCAGTTCTGCCGCTGGCTGTTGCTGAGCCTCGACCGCCTGTCGTCCAACGAACTGGTCATGACGCAGGAACTGATCGCCAACATGCTCGGGGTTCGTCGCGAGGGGGTCACCGAGGCCGCCGGCAACGTGCAGCGGGCCGGCCTGATTTCATACAATCGTGGCCGCATTACCGTGCTCGACCGGCCGGGCCTGGAAGCGCGGGCCTGCGAGTGCTACTCGGTGGTCAAGAAGGAATTCGATCGCCTGCTCCCTTACGTAATCGAACCGTAAGCCACCGTAAGCCGGGGGCAGACTCACGCGGCCCCATGGCGCGCGCCACACCGACCGTCCAATACGCTCTGTGCGCTACCGCCCAGACAACATTCTTTATTCACGCCATCCTGTGAACTGTCCCTCCTGGGGTAGATACTCGCCCCTGGTTCGCAGCCGGCATCAGGATTGCACTTCCCTGATTGCCGGATTTACCGCCAACAGGAGTGTCCACGTGCCGCGCACCCAGTCTGTCACCGCCAGCAATCGCCTGATCGAGGCTCTCCCGCGCAAGGATCGCCAGCGTTTTCTGGCGAGTTGCGAGGCGGTCGATCTGGTGTATGGGGAGGTTCTGGCCGAACCGGGCGAGCGCATTCGCCACGTTTACTTTCCAACGGCAAGTATCGTTTCGCTGGTATCACCTATCGATGGTTGCGACAGCATGGAAGTCGGGATGGTGGGTGACGAGGGCATGCTCGGGCTCTCTCTTGTTCTTGGGGTGAATGTGTCACCGCTGCACGCCGTGGTGCAGGGCGCAGGCCCGGCGCTGCGGATGAACGCCGCGCCGTTTCGCCGCGAACTCGGATTGAGCTCCGCGTTGGAGCGCGGCCTGAAACGCTACCTCTATGCGGTGATCGGCCAGCTTGCGCAAACAGCGTCTTGCACCCGCTTTCACGTGGTCGAGGCGCGACTCGCCCGTTGGCTGCTGATGACGCAGGACCGGGCGCACTCGGACACGTTCCATGTCACGCACGTATTCCTTGCCTACATGCTCGGCGTGCGCCGCGTCGGCGTCACCAAGGCCGCGACGTCGCTGCAAAATCGAAAACTGATCAGCTATCGCCGCGGGGATATCACGGTTCTCGACCGTCGCGGCCTGCAAGCCGCTTCATGCGGGTGTTACGAAGCCGACAAGGCGACCTACGACCGGATGATGGGTTAGCGGGCTAATCGGCGCGCTGCCGCACGCCGCGTTGAAAGAAGGGACTGCATGCGGTGGGGCAGGGCGCAAACGGTGCCGCGAAGGTCCGAAGGTCATTGATGACGAGTGGGCTTGTTCTTTCAGACCTGAGTGACCTGGTGATAGCTATGTACTAATATTGATAATGTGCGCTAGTGCACAGATTATGCTTTACATTCGGAGTAAGTTTTCCCTTCAATGAAGAAGCAATTTATCAACCAAACTTTGGGAGTATCAGCATGAAACAATTCAACAGTATTCTTACCGCAGTTTTCCTGGCCGTTTCGGTGGGATCCTTTGTTGGATGCGCATCGACACCCACACAAGAGGGAACCGGCGAGTACTTCGATGACGCCTGGATCACCACCAAGGTGAAGACTGCCTTGATCGAGGATCCCCTGACCAAGGCTTATCAGATCCAAGTCGAGACCTTCAAGGGTGCGGTTCAACTGAGTGGCTTCGTGGCCACGCAAGCTGAGGCGAACAAGGCGGTCGAGTTGGCTCGCGGTGTGAAAGGCGTGACCACGGTCAAGAACGATATACGGCTCAAGTAATGTTGAACTGATCGCCGTCAGCCGGTTCCCGACTCGCAGTCCGGGAACCGGGGACCGGCAAAATTACGTAGCCGTGTAGTACTGGGGCAATCGTCCCGGCCTCTGGCAAGTGAGGGAGGTTTTGGAGTGGTCGCCAAACAATTTTAAGGAGGAGTGGCAAACATGCTTGAGACTATTGCAGTTGTCCTGATCATCCTGTGGATCCTGGGTCTGGTTACCTCGACCACCATGGGTGGATTCATTCACATTCTTCTGGTCATCGCGATCGTGGTGATCCTGCTTCGCTTCATTCGCCGCTGAGCGGATTGGCCTGTTTCCCCGCCGACGTTCAGGAGGCGGTCGAGTTAGTCCGCAAAACGGGCAAACGCGGTCAATCTCGACTGTGCTTTGCTTCCTGACCTGGAGGTCACACCATGCTGAAAATTCGCAACGTAATCCTTGTGCTGGGGGTGCTGATGTCCCCGCTGGCTGCTTCTGCTTCCCAGGTGAGCATCGCCATCGGAACCCCGAACGTAAGAATAGGCATCAATCTCCCGGCCTACCCGCGGCTCGTCCCCGTGCCGGGTTACCCGGTCTACTACGCGCCGCAAATTAACGCGAACTACTTCTTTTACGACGGCATGTACTGGGTTTACCAGGATGATGACTGGTATGCGAGCACCTGGTACAACGGCCCGTGGGGTCGTGTGGACCGAATGGATGTGCCCGTGTACGTCCTGCGCGTTCCCGTGAGCTACTACCGCCGGCCGCCCAGGTACTTCCACGGCTGGACACCGGAAGCACCGCCACGCTGGGGTGATCACTGGGGCCGTGAATGGCTGGAGCGTCGAGGCGATTGGGACAGATGGGAACGGCCTGCCCCGTTGCCTGCCTACCAGGGGCAATATTCAGGGAATCGCTATCCCAGCCAGGTGCAGCAGCAGTACCAGCTTAATCAGCAGAAATACCAGTATCAGCCGCGTGACCCCGAGGTGAGGAAATACTACGACCAGTGGGGCAAGGGACAGCGGCCGGGACCGGGCCAGGGACCTGGTCAGGGACAGGGCAAGGATAAGGGCCACGACCGTAATTATTAAACCAGGTCGCTCCGATCCGAGTCTTCACCAGGGAGTAGGCGCTGACGCGCCTGCTCCTTTTTTAATGTGTAATCAGGGATGAGGACGGCCATCAAAAATACTTGATTGTTTTTGTCTGGTATTTGCCTACAAACAAGGAAACTGGCTGGCAACACTGCGTCTGCCAACGGATAGTCCACTTGCAGGAGGAAACAGCATGCGAAACATCCATATCGACTATCAGGGCGCCGCCCCCGATTACCAAAGCGCGAGTCGCCTGGCCAAAGACGTCGCCAGGAAAAACCAGATGAGGGATCCCACCATCATGGCCTGGCACACCGACAGCGGGCAGGGCACGCCCCCCTATTACGACGGCGCCAATCCGGATACCTGGTGGGAAAAGTTCGGCGAAGGCAACGGCGGCAGGCTGGAAGTCAGCGTGGGGGATGACTACCGGTTCATCATGATGGACGCGCGTGGCTTCGAGACCCTGGGTCCGATGCCACTGCGCAATCTGTCGGATGATTCCGGCAATCAATACCTTTGCTACACGCCGATATTGGGCCGGGCAAGCAGCGAGCCCAACCCGGAGGCGTGCACGGTTCTGGACGGCTGGCTGGCCGATCAGTACTGACCCCATGGCATGACTGAGGTCGTGGTGGTTTGATAGTCAGGGCCTGACTGCCTTCATGGTTGATCAGGCAGGCAGGTCATCAATTCACTCGGCAGGCGTTCCATGGCCTGCCGGACGCCTTGCCGCATCGAGGATGCAGGCGTGTCGCATCGGTACTATGTGGGAGTTCTCGTCCCCAAGGCAACCGGGGAGCAAAGCCTCGAAGCCCTGCAGCAAGCGACGCAGAGCAGATTTTCACCGTGATGAAAATGAATGTACGGCCGCAAACACTCCGCGAACTCAGATCCTTGCTGCTGATTGCATCCGTTTTGTTCCCCTCTGCGCAAGCAGGCGAATTCCAGGACGCTGTGCCGGGTCGTCGCTGCCCGGATTTGGAGTTGCAAATCCTCGCTGCCAATGCGATGGAATTCCATGAGGTCTGCACGGGTGCGCGGGACGCGTTGACTTTCTTTGCGGAACTGGGCCTGCAGCCCATCTACCCGCTGCGGCTTGAAATCGTCCCACGGATTCCGGAGGAAGCCGGGCCCGATGCCGTCGGCTGCTACCTCGAGCAGCGCAAGCTCATCCTCATGCTGTCGTACCCCGAGTTCAGACAACACAAGACCTGGTTCAAGCTTCCGATCGGAAGCGATCTGTACCGCAGCCTCGCCGCACATGAAGCCGCGCACGCGCTGGCAGCGGGCCACTTCACCATTCCGGACCCGACCCTTCAAGCCAAGGAATATATCGCCTCTGTCGCAATGTTCGCGACGATGAGCCCTTCTCTCCGTGCACACGCCTTGCACGCAACGCCAGGCAAGGGATTTGACAGCGACGATCAGATCACCGCCACCTTCTATATGTTCGACCCGATACGATTTGGTGCCGAGTCCTACCGGCACTACCTAAGGGCGGAGAACGGGCCAGCGTTCCTGCATTCGGTGCTCGCCGGAAGAAAGCTCGCAGACTGAGCGGCCCCTCAGGCATGCCGGGTGCAGGTATAAGGTCTTGCTGCGTGACCGCCCCGATAATCCAAGGCAAGGGCAATGCCAGCATGAGCCTTCCATGCGCGTCCCTGGCGTGTCCTGCTATGCCCTGACCGGCGGCGAAGGGATCCGCTCGAGCACGGCGATGAAGCGTTCCGGCAGCAGGCCCTGCTCGCGCAGCTCGAACGCCACGTTGCGGATGTGCACCGCTTCCCAGCGTGCCGGAAAGCCGCCCATTACCTGGGCAATGCCGATGACTTCCAGCATCTCTTCCGGAGTGACATCGCTCCGCGTCAGCAACTCGCGGGTATGCAGGCGGACCAGCCGCTGCTTGCGTACCACCAGACTCATCAGCAGCGCGATCAGGTTGTAGAACTTCAGGTTCGAGACCTTGCCGTTGGGCAGGTGCGGCCAGTCGGCGAAGCGCTGCCAGTGCTTGGTGTAGGCGTCGAACAGCAGGTAGGTGTCGTCGTCGGCCTGCGCGCGCACATACAACGCGATGGCCTGTACGGTGTTGATGACGGCATCGGGCGCCTTGGCGCGGATGGCGCCGTCGATATGGGTCAGGGCACAGACTTCGCAGCCGTCGGCGATGGCGGCGCTGTAGATGAGGATCTCGCTGAGGTGCCGTTCCTTCGAGAAGACACCGCGCGAGACCAGCAGGCGCGCCATGTCCAGCAGTGCGTCGCCAAGATCCACGCCCTTTTTTGCGAGCTTGCCGGCTTGCGGGTCGGCCTCGATGCCGGCTTCGGCGTCTTCCTGGAGGGCCATGAGCAGCGAATTCGCGCCGCCGGCGATGCTGTGGGCGTCGTGCAGGTCGAGTTTTCCGTAGGGGTATTCGTTGGGCATTCCAGGCTTTCTATGCGAGTGAGTACGGTATTACAAGGTCACGGACCGCAATGCGGGTTCATGATCATGGCCTGCACGGCAGGCGTGTCGACAGCTTACACATGCAAGGTGTCGATTTCGCTATAAGCGTTCTTCAGCCACATCTTGACGCGTTGCCGCTCGAGTATGCCGAGTGCATGCGCATCGGTGTTCTGGGTGGCGGACCAGAAGCTGCTGCTGTGACTGTCGATCTTCTGCATCGAGGCTTCGTGCAGCCGCCTGATGTCGATGATGCGGGCGTGCCGTTCCAGCGCCCGCTGCTTTTCTCCGGAAGCATCGAGCAGGTCGAAATTGTCGCCGCGGATGTGGTTCTGCACCAGCACGTAGTTCAGCCGCGAGCCGAATCGATCAAGCAGCTTCTTCAGCAGGTCGACCGAGTCGCGCCCCGAATCCATCACATGCCAGTAGGTCAGCGCCAGTCCCAGTTCGCTCGACAGCTCCACCAGGCCGGAATCGTCCATCCATCGGGTCAGGGCGTCCTGGGTTTGCGCGGCCAGGTCGACGATGATGCTGCGCTGGGGCTCGGCGGCCGCGGCTTCGACGATGGCATCGAGGCTTTCATAGCGGTCTACCACGACGGGCGAGGCGTAACCGGCATAAAAGCGCATCAGCGCGCCGTGCGACTTGTCGGTATCGAAGCCGAGAAAGGGACGCTCGTGGTCGATCAGGTACTGGGCGAGGATGCGCGCGACCAGCGACTTGCCGACCCCGCCTTTTTCGCCGCCGATGAAGTGGATGTGGGCCATGGTTTTCCTTGGGGTGAGGGTGGTTGAGTTGTCCATTGGCAGACGGGTGGTAGTCAGCCGTTCGCCCTGAGCCTGTCGAAGGGCCTATCCGAGTGGGCAGGGGGCTTCGACAGGCTCAGCCCGAACGGCCTCGCAAATCCAGAGTTCAGCTCACCCGCGCCTCCGCAAATCAAGCGTGTGCGGGAATTCGCCGGGCATCTCCTCGGCCGGCGGTGCCATCGGGCCGGGCGGGGTGCCGCCTGGGAAGAAGCGGGCGAGCGGGGCGATCCACGGCGGCGGGGTGAAGCTGCCGGGGGTGTGACCCCAGCCCTGGAAGCGGTTGTGACGGCGCGATTCGGCTTCCCATGCGTTGACCGGGAACTGGTCGTAGCTGCGTCCGCCGGGATGGACCACGCGATAGGTGCAGCCGCCGATTGCGCGGCCGTTCCAGGTGTCGATGAGATCGAACACCAGCGGCGAATGGATGCCGATGGTGGGGTGCAGGGCGGACGGCGGCTGCCAGGCACGGTAGCGCACGCCGGCCACCTGTTCGCCATGCACGCCGGTGCTGCGCAGCGGCACGCGGCGGCCGTTGCAGGCAAGCACGTAGCGGCTGTCGGTGAGGCCGCTGACCTTGACCTGCAGGCGCTCGACCGAGGAATCGACATAGCGCGCGGTACCCAGGCTCGTCGACTCCTCGCCGAGCACGTGCCACGGTTCGATGGCGGTGCGCAGCTCGATCTGGATGTCGCCGAGCTCCAGCGTGCCGTGACGCGGAAAGCGGAATTCGAGGAAGGGCCCGAACCATGCCAGATCGAAGGCAAAGCCCGCCGCCTTGAGGTCGTCGATCACGTCCTTCAGGTCCGCCCACAGGTAATGCGGCAGCATGTGGCGGTCGTGCAGCAGCGTACCCCAGCGCACCAGCGGCTTCTGGTAGGGCTGGGCCCAGAAGCGCGCAACCAGAGCGCGCAGCAGCAGCATCTGCGCCAGGCTCATGCGCGCGTGCGGCGGCATCTCGAAGGCGCGGAATTCGACCAGGCCGAGCCGCCCGGAAGCCGAGTCGGGGGAATACAGCTTGTCGATGCAGAACTCCGAGCGGTGGGTGTTGCCGGTGAGATCGGTGAGCAGGTTTCTCAATAATCGATCGACCAGCCACGGCTGCGGCACTTCGCCCTGCGGCATCTGCTGGAAGGCGATCTCGAGTTCGTACAGCCGCTCCGGCCGTCCCTCGTCGACGCGCGGCGCCTGGCTGGTGGGGCCGATGAAGAGGCCGGAAAACAGGTAGGACAGCGCCGGGTGGTGCTGCCAGTAGGTGATGAAGCTCGCCAGCAGATCGGGCCGGCGCAGGAAGGGGCTGTCGGCCGGGGTGGCGCCGCCGAGCGTCACGTGGTTGCCGCCGCCGGTGCCGGCGTGGCGGCCGTCGAGCATGAATTTCTCGGTTCCGAGGCGCGACAGGCGGGCCTCCTCGTAGAGCATCGTGGTGGTCTTGACCAGTTCCGCCCAGCTGCTCGCAGGGTGGATGTTGACCTCGATCACTCCGGGGTCGGGGGTGACCATGAGCTTCTCGATGCGTCCGTCGCCGGGCGGGGTGTAGCCCTCGATGATCACCGGCGTTTTCAGCAGGGCGGCGGTGGATTCGATTGCCGCCAGCAGGTCGAGATACTGTTCCAGCGTGGTGGTGGGCGGCATGAACACGTGCAGGCCGCCGCCACGCGCCTCGATGCACAGGGCGGTGTGCGGCACCTCGACCGACTCCCTCTCCGTCGGCGTCTGCGGATGGACTTCGGGATGGACGGGCGGGAAGGTGACGTGGCTGCTGTAGCGCGCCGCGACCTCACCGTGAAAATTCGCCAGCGGCGGTTGCACCGCGAACGGATCGACCTCGACCCAGGGCTCGCGCTCGTCCTCGGCGATCCACGGCAGCGAGGCCAGCGGCAGGCGCAGGCCCATCGGCGAATCGCCCGGCGTCAGATAGAGGCGATCGCGGCGGGAGGTCCACAACGCGCTGTGCCAGCGCTGGTCGCCAAGGCGCCAGGCCAGCGGCAGCACATAACCTGTCGGGGTGTTGAGACCGCGCGACAGCTTGTTGGCAAGATCGCCGCGCAGAGCCGGATCGTCGAGATCAAGCCGCGCCGGGTTGAGATTGACCGGCAGTTCGGCTTCCTGCTGCAGCGCGGCCATCGCATCTTCGTAGGCCGGCTGGGCGTAGTGCGAATCGAGCCCCAGATGCTTCACCAGGGTGGCGGCGAATCGCTGGGCATCGTTGACGCTTTGGCCGTAATCCCAGCCGGCTTCGGCCAGCAGCGATTCGTCCTTCCACACCGGCACGCCGTCGCGCCGCCAGTAGAGTCCCAGCGCCCAGCGCGGCAGCGGTTCGCCCGGATACCACTTGCCCTGGCCGGTGTGCAGCAGCGATCCGGCCTGCAGTTTTTGCTTTAGCCGCCGCACCAGCACCTCGGCGCGCTCGCGCTTGTGCTTTCCCAGTGCATCGATGTTCCATTCCGGTGCATCCATGTCGTCGATCGAGACGAAGGTCGGTTCGCCGCCGTGCGTCAGGCGCACGTCCATGGCTTGCAGTTTCTCGTCGACGGCGTGTCCCAGCGCCAGCATCGTCTGCCACGCTTCGTCGCTGTAGGGAAGGGTGACGCGCGGGTCCTCGCGGATGCGGGTGACGGTGTTGGAAAAGCTGAACTCGACCTCGCACGGGTCGGTCATGCCGTCGATCGGCGCGGCGGACGACGGCTGCGGCGTGCAGGCGAGCGGGATGTGGCCTTCGCCGGCAAACAGCCCGGAGGTCGGGTCGAGGCCGATCCAGCCGGCGCCGGGCAGATATACCTCGGCCCAGGCATGCAGGTCGGTGAAATCGTGCTCGGGCCCGGAGGGGCCATCGAGAGACTTCTCGTCGGCGGTCAACTGCACCAGGTAGCCCGACACGAAGCGCGCCGCCAGCCCCAGATGGCGCAGGATCTGCACCAGCAGCCAGGCCGTGTCGCGGCACGAGCCGAGCGCTTTCTCCAGCGTCTCCTCGCAGCTCTGGATGCCCGGCTCCATGCGGATGGTGTAGGCGATGTCGCGCTGCAGACGCTGGTTCAGCGCCACCAGAAAATCGTTGCTGTGCACCCTTTCGCGCGGCACCTCCGCCAGCCAAGCGGCCAGCCGCTCGCCCGCGGGCTCGGTTTCAAGATAGGGAGTGAGTTCGCGCTTGAGCTTGGCGTCGTAGTCGAACGGCCAGTGAAACGCGCTTTCCTCGATGAAGTAATCGAAGGGATTGATCACCGTCATGTCGGCGATCACCTCGACGTCTACCGAGAACTCGCGCGTCGCCTCCGGGAACACCAGGCGCGCCAGGTAATTGCCGAACGGGTCCTGCTGCCAGTTGATGAAGTGATTTTCCGGCGTGATCTTCAGCGTGTAGGCGAGGATCGGGGTGCGCGAGTGCGGCGCCGGGCGCAGCCGCACCACATGCGGACTCAGGGTCACGCGGCGGTCGAACTTGTAGGCGGTGGAGTGGCGAAGTGCGACGTGGATGCTCATGGAGACAGACAGTGTGGGGACGGTCTGTTACAAGCAAGTGTCGAGCCAGGAGAAAAGCCAGGGGTCAGCAGGGTTCAGGGGCTTTGCTATCGCGGCGTTCGGCAGCCCATTCCCTGAATTCTGGATACTCGCCCCGCGCTTACCCCTGCATCTGTCCGCTGTTGCTGGCTGCCACCACCTGCAGCGGCAGCGGCTGGTTTTCCCACTCGAACGGCGGCAGGCCGTTCAAGGCTTGCCGCAGGCCTTCGTTCCAGGCTTCGCCGAGCGCGCGGTAATACGGATGGTCTTCCGAGAGCAGCAGGCGGCGGCCGCCGTCGAGCATGTCGGCGTTATAGATCAGCAACTCGACTGGCGGGCCGACGGTGAGATTGGAGCGGATGGTCGAGTTGATCGACACCAGCGCGCAGCGCGCCGCCTGCTCGAGCGGCGTGTCGGCGCGGATGACGCGGTCGAGAATCGGCTTGCCGTATTTGGTTTCGCCGATCTGCAGGAACGGGTGCGCGCTCGATTCGTGGATGTGGTTGCCTTGCGGATAGATCAGGAAAATCTCCGGCGCCTGTCCCGCGATCTGGCCGCCGAAGATGAAGGTGGCTTCGAAATTGGTGTTGGCGGTGTCGCGCGCGGACTGGGTGCGCTGCACCTCGGCGGAAACGTTGCCGACGTAATCGACTGCCTCGCTCATCGAATGCACGGTGGACAGGCAGGGCTGGTTGCCGAGTTTGCAGTCGTCGCGCAGGTGCTTGACCACGCTCTGAGTCGTGGCGAGATTGCCCGCCGCCAGGAGGACAAACATGCGATCGCCCGGATGCACGAAGGTGTGCATCTTGGAGTAGGTGCTGACATGGTCGATGCCGGCGTTGGTGAGCGAGTCGGAAGCGAAAACCAGTCCGCTGTCGGTCTTGATGGCGACGCAGTAAGTCATGGCATGTGAATCCTGGTTGGTCGGCCCTAATCGTGCCTGTTTTTGGTTTTCGACTCAAGCGCGGCTGTCCGCTCGGGCGGGTTTCGAGTCATCCGTCAACGCATCCCTAAAGCAAGTCTAACGAGTGAATGCGAAAAAATGCGGCCTCCGGAGAGGCCGCTAAATCGGAGGAGACTGCCTGAGCAACCCGACCTTTCGGAAAGGGTACTCAATCAGGGTTTAGCATGAGGCATGCCAGGAGAGAGAGTGTTTAATTATCAAGTGCTTATGGGATTTATGGGGTGGCGGAGTGCGGGGTTTGCTGAACGCTTGTGGTGCACGGAGGAGGGAAATGGAATCAAAACGGGGCGTGAGGATGCTTCGTTTGCCATGGTGAGAAGCGTCGTGAGAAAGCAGTCCCGAGGTGTTTCGACTTCTCACCGTGGAATGACGGCATCTGGGCACCGTTCGCGCTGAGCTGGTCGAAGCCTGTCCTGAGCTTGGCGAAGGGGGCTTGCGCTTGTGGGTTGAGGTCTTCGCATTGCTGCTGACCGCTGGCCGGGGGTAGCCCGGCGGCTACTCACTTTCTTTTGCCTCGCCAAAAGAAAGTAAGCAAAGAAAACGCGACCCCGACATCCACGAATTCCCGAAAATTGAACCGGCCGGACGGGCGGCAAAGAACTCGCCCCGCTTTTGCTGAGTTGATTAATTTTGTGAGCGGGACTCAGACACCTTTGCCGCTGATCCGCCCGGCCGGTTCAATTTCCAGCGTGACTGTAGGGGAGGCAGATCAAAACCAGGGTGGTGGTAATGGGCCAATCACACACGATGCAAGAGCCGTTGCCATTAATGGAATAAGTTTGCGTGACGAACAAAGATCGTTGCGACAAATATGTGCCCAAGCACAAGCGTTCACGCTATACAGTCATCACCGCACTGGTTTTGACTTCATTCCCCGTACAGCCACGCCGAAATTTGAGCCTGACGGGCGGATCAGCGGCAAAGGTGTCTGAGCCCCGCTCACAAAAAACAAAATCAAGACAGCAGTAGCGGAGCGAGTTCTTTGTCGCCCGTCCGGCCGGCTTAAATTTCGGGAATTCGTGGATGTTGGGGTCGCCTTCTTTTGGTTACTTTTCTTGGCGAGACAAGAAAAGTGACTAGCCGCCGGGCTACCCCCGGCCAACGGTCAGCAGTCCGGTGAACATCTCAACTAGAGCGGACCACCCCCTCCGACTCGCTCAGAACGGCGCTTCGACCGGCTCAGCGCGAACGGTAATCAAGCTACACCACCCATCCTCACCGACACCCCATCTCCGGTGTCAATTTCATCCACTTCATCAGCCAGTTCTTCGCCCGCTCGCGCGCGTGGCGGGTGGCGATCTTCTCCTCGGGCGTCTGGTCGGGGCGGAAGTCGAACGCGCGCCGCGCCAGCGGATATTCCTGGTATTCGACCGGGACGCCGCGCTCCCACAGGGCATAGAAGGCGCGTCCGCCATTGATGCGGCGCAGCTCGAAATCCTGTTCGCCGATCATGAACAGGATCGGCGAGGTGATCTGGTTCACCTCCGGCGCAACGGAAAACAGTTGCGCCGGTTCGGGGGCGTTAGGGTTTTGCATGTGGCCGTAATAGCTGACGATGGCGGCGATATCGGGGCCGCGCTTGGCGGCGAGGCGGATGGCGTAATACGGTCCGCGTGAGAGTGCGACGATGCCCACGGGCTGCTTGCAGGCGTTGGGCAGCGACTTCAGATAATCCAGACCGGCCTCGACGTCGAGCTCGCTGTCCGGGTTGTGTTCGCTCGGCCAGCGCTCGATGAAGCGCCCGGCCTGCCAGTCGGGTGCGACCACCAAAAAGCCCTGCTCCGCGAGCTCCTTGATGTGCGCGCGTTCCGGAACTTCGTAGCCGCGTTTGGCGTGGATGAAGAGGACCGGCGGGAAGGGGCCCTTTCCCGGCGGCGTGGCAATCTCGACCGGGACCTCGACGCCGTCGACGGTCTTGACAGTGGCCTGGCTGACGACGACGCCGTTAGCCCAGACCGAGGCCGATGCTAAGATGCAGCCCGCGATGACAAGCTTCTTCATGTCTCTCTCCACTGGTGTCTGTAACGCCTATTCTAGGCCAGCCGGCCGGCTCATGCCTTCGGTACATCCATGCCAGTGAGCCCGGCTGCGGCAGCTCCTCTTCTGTCTCCCCGGGTGCGGCGTTCACTGACTGCGCTGTGGATTTCGCTCGGGCTGCACGGTGCGCTGATCGCACTGGTGCAGGTCGCCCCGACGGCCTCCTCGCCCGCTGCGCTGGTGATCGAAGCCCGGCTTCAGAACCTCGCGCCCGCTGCGGTCAGCGTCCCCGCTGTGACCACGAGTGTGGAAGCCGGAAAGGCCGACGTGCCCCAGACTGAACCGGTTCCTATGGTGGCCGCGGCCGCTGAACCGATGCCTGAACTGGTCGTGCCCAAGGCCGCGCCCGTGCCGCCGGCCACGCCACCTGCCGCGCCACCCGTCGCTGAGCCCATGCCAAATGCGCCGGTGGTGGAATCACCGCGGCCGCTGCTGGAGATTCCCGCCGGGGTCGACCTTAACTATTACAGCGCCCGCGAAGTCGACGTGTTCCCGCGCGTGCTGCAGGACATCCTTCCTGACTACCCGCCGGAGGCAGACCGCCGGCGCCTGTCCGGAACGGTCAGGCTGCTTATCAAGCTCGAAGCCGACGGCCGCATCAGCGATATCGAGGTGGTTGAATCCAGTCCGCCGGGTGTATTCGATGAATCGGCGCTCGCCGCCTTCCGCGCCGCACGCTTTTCGCCTGCGCAAAAGAACGGTCTTCCGGTGCGCGCCCGGGTCCTGATCGAGGTGAAGTACGACTTCGAGGGGCGGCTGCGCTGAGCGGGTTGGGATAGGCCCGCGTACCAGACGTCATGGACGCCGTTGAGAATTGGCCGGCTAGGGCTTGTTCCTGACCATTGTCAGCGGGTAGTCCTTCGGCAGCAGCACCCACATCCGGCCCTTCTGCTTCATCCTTCCCGCCTGTTCGCCGGCCTCGCTGCCGAATCCCCAGAAATAATCCGCGCGCACGCCGCCGCGGATCGCGCTGCCGGTGTCCTGCGCCATCACCAGGCGGTTGAGCGGCACGCTGGAATAGGGATAGGTGGTGGCGAGGAACACCGGCGCGCCGAGCGGGATGAATTTGGGGTCGACCGCGATCGAACGCGTGGCGGTCAGCGGCACGCCGAGTGAGCCGAGGGGCCCCGGCAGACCGTTGGGCAGTTCGCGGAAAAATACGAAGCTGGGGTTGGCGGCGAGCAGCTCCGGCAGCTTGTCCGGATTACTGAGGCCCCAGTTCTTGATGCCCTGCATCGACGCCTGCTCGAGCTTGAGTTCGCCGCGCTCGACCAGCAGCTTGCCGATCGACTGGTAGGGGTAGCCGTTCTGATCGGCATAGCCGACGCGCAGGTGGCTGCCGTCGGGGAGTTCGATCCGTCCGGAACCCTGGACCTGCAGGAAGAACAGTTCGACCGGATCGTCCGCCCAGGCGATCGGCCGGCCCCTGAACCCGTTGCCGCCATTTAGGGAATTCTCGATCTCCTCGCGGGTGTAGTACGGCACCAGCTTGTTGCCGACGAGGCGGCCGCGCAGGCGCAGGTTTTTCAGCTCCGGGTAGACACTCGCCAGATCGACGGTGATCAGGTCGTCGGGTGCCGCATACAACGGATAGCGCGCGCGCTGGGTGCGAACCCGGTCGCCCTTGATCAGCGGTTCGTAATAGCCGGTCACCAGACCTTCGCTGCTGCCGTCCTCCTGGCTGGCGGCGTAGGGCTGAAAGTGGCGCAGGAAAAACGCCCGCGCGGACGACGTGTCGGGCGTTGGCATGGCCTCGGCTTCGCTGCATACCGCTAGCCAGGCGCTGCGCTTCTTCAGCGTGGTGCAGCTACGAAGAAATGCGATCCAGGCTTCGTCGACCGCATCACTCTGCCAGAACTGCACCGCGCTCCAGCCCACCGGCTTGAGAGTGGGGTAATTGACCGTCGGCGTGGGCAGGACCGGAGGCGCGGGTTCAGGGGCAGGCACCGGCTCGGGTGCTGGCGCAGGACGGGGCACCGGCACCGGCGCTGGAGTAGGGGCGGGCTGCGGAACAGGAACCGGCTCGGGAGGAGGTCGCGGCACCGGAGGGCGCACGGCGCACGCGGAAAGCAGGAGACACAGTAGCCAGGGACTTGCACGCAACCACATCACGGGTGAAGATGGCTCACGAAAAATGGAGTGAGGACGAGTATAACAATGGATACCCGAGGACTAGGTTGGCTGATGATGGAAGCCGGGATTGCGCTGGGACTGTTCGTCTTTATTGTGTGGTGGACAATGAGAAAGTGAACCCGCCCGTTTCGGGACATTCACCCGCCACCTTGGCAGTACCAAGCCATCATTAGGAGGCAATCGACATGGCAAAACGAAACCTTCCCCTCTCCCGCGTCTATGGTCTGCTCGAAACCGGACCGGTGGCGCTCATCTCCACCGCGCACAAGGGCAGCACCGACATCATGACCCAGTCGTGGCACACCATGATGGAGTTCGAGCCGCCGCTGGTGGGCTGCGTGATCAGCGGCCGCAACTTCAGCTTCGAACTGCTGCGCGCCAGCCGCGAATGCGTCATCAATATTCCCACCGCGGACCTGGCCAAAAAAGTGGTGAAGGCGGGCAATTCGTCCGGGCGCGAGGTCGACAAGTTCGCCGCCTGCGGGCTCACTGCGGTACCGGCGACCGTGGTCAAGGCGCCGCTCATCGACGAGTGCTATGCCAATCTGGAATGCCGCATCGCCGACGGCGGCTGGATCAACAAATACAACTTCTTCGTGCTGGAAGTGCTGAAGGCGTGGATCGACCCTGCCTGCAAGGACCCGCGCACGCTGCACCATCGCGGCAACGGGGCATTCATGGTCGCCGGCGAAACGATCAAGTTGCGCTCCGCAATGAAGTAATCCCCGCGGCCTGCTGGCCTGGCCCTGCATGCGGTCATTCAGTACCATGCCGGTGAAGCGGATGCCCCGCGCATCCTTCCGGTTAATCAGTGAGGTCACCCATGGCAGGACAACCTGAAATCACCAACATGGCGCTGTTCTGCGATTTCGAGAACATCGCGCTCGGCGTGCGCGACGCCAAGTACGCGCAGTTCGACATCAAGAAAGTGCTGGAGCGCCTGCTGCTCAAGGGCAGCATCGTGGTCAAGAAGGCGTATTGCGACTGGGACCGCTACAAGGAATTCAAGGCGACCATGCACGAGGCGGCGTTCGAGCTGATCGAGATTCCCCATGTGCGCCAGTCCGGCAAGAACTCGGCCGACATCCGCATGGTCGTCGACGCCCTCGACCTCTGCTACACCAAGTCGCACGTCGACACCTTCGTCATCATCAGCGGCGATTCGGATTTTTCTCCGCTGGTGTCGAAACTGCGCGAGAACAACAAGTATGTGATCGGCATCGGGGTGAAGGACTCGACCTCCGACCTGCTCAGTGCCAACTGCGACGAATTCATTTTTTACGACGACCTGGTACGCGTCCAGGAAGCGAAGAAAAGGCAGGTAGAGAAGAAGACTCCGGTCGCCAAGCCGGCTGCCAGCGCAGCGAAAAGCGCGGCGCCGCGGACCGAGGAAGACCGCCGCCAGGGGGCGCTCGATTTTCTGGTCGAGACGGTCGAGGCGCTGATCGCCGAGCGCGGTTCCGACGAGAAGATCTGGGGCTCGATGGTGAAGACCACCATGCAGCGCCGCCGCCCCGGGTTTACAGAGTCGGCCTACGGCTACCGCTCATTCCGCGAACTGGTGGAGGATGCGCAGAAACACAAACTTCTGGCGATGGTGAGGGACGAGAAATCCGGGCAGTACACGATCCGGCTGGCGGCGAGCGAGGAGTAGCAGAACCACGGCTGGCCATGCGTCTGCCGTGCGCCTGTTGCGGGTTGGTGACAGGATTGCCGATCAGGCTCGGGTACCTGCGCTGTTCGTGCTGAGTTCGAGTCATCAACACCGCACGTCCTGAGCTCGAGCCATCAACTCCGTTCGCCCAGAGTTCGAGCGATCAACTCCGTTCGCCCTGAGCCGGTCGAAGGGCCTGCCTGAAAAATCCACAGGCCTTCGACCGGTTCAGCCCGAACGGTGGGGAGGGATGCGGGGCTTCGACAGCATGGGGCGAACGGAATCAAGCACGATCCGCCCGGTGGCGGAGCATGAAGATCGCCGGGTTTCCTAATGCAGCACCCTCGGCATCGACAGCGTGAAGGGGGGAATTTCCGCGTCGAACTTCTTGCCGTCCTCGGCCGCCATCTGGTAGCTGCCGTGCATGGTGCCGACGGGCGTGGCCAGCGCCGTGCCGCTGGTGTATTCGAAGCTTTCGCCGGGGCGCAGCAGGGGTTGTTCGCCGACCACGCCGAGGCCCTTCACTTCCTGGGTGACGTTGTCGGCGTCGGTGATGATCCAGTGCCGCGAAATCAGTTGCGCCGCCACGGTGCCGACGTTGGCGATGGTGATGGTGTAGGCGAACACGTAGCGGTCCGACGCCGGATCGCTCTGCTCTTCCAGGTAGGCGGTGTTGACGCTGATGTTGATTTCGTACTTCTTGCCTTCAGCCACGGGAAACTCTCGGGGAGTGGGGAAGCCCCGATTCTAACGCAATGATGTTGCACGCATAACTGCTAAAATAGCGCGTTATTTCAATCCCGGAGCTTCCCATGACCTATCGCATCGCCCCGTCCATCCTTTCCGCCAACTTTGCCAAGCTGGGCGAGGAAGTCGACAACGTGCTGGCCGCCGGCGCCGACATCGTCCACTTCGACGTGATGGACAACCACTACGTGCCCAACCTGACCATCGGCCCGCTGGTGTGCGAGGCGCTGCGCAAGCACGGCGTCACCGCGCCGATCGACGTCCACCTGATGGTCAAGCCGGTCGACCGCATCATCCCCGACTTCGCGAAGGCCGGCGCCACCTACATCACCTTCCACCCGGAAGCGTCCGAGCACATCGACCGCACCATCGGCCTGATCAAGGAAAACGGCTGCAAGGCCGGGCTGGTGTTCAACCCCGCCACCCCGCTCGACGTGCTGGAATACACCCTGGACAAGCTCGACATGGTGCTGCTGATGAGCGTCAACCCCGGCTTCGGCGGGCAGAAGTTCATCCCCTACGTGCTGGATAAGGCGCGCGCCGTGCGCAAGATGATCGAAGACCGCGGCCTCGACGTGAAGATCGAGATCGACGGCGGCGTCGGACCCGCCAACATCGCCGAAGTGGCGCGCGCCGGAGTCGACACCTTCGTCGCCGGTTCGGCCATTTTCGGCGCCGCCAAGGACAGCGACCCGCAGCGCTACAACAGCGTCATCGCCGCGATGCGCGCCGAACTGGCGAAGGTTTAAAACCGTAGGGGTCAGGATTCAGGAGTCAAGGGCTAGGGGGCTTTGTGCTTCGCGCCTTTGAATCAAAGCGTGGCCGCAGGCCGCACCTTCCCTGACCCCTGGTCCCTGAATCCTGACCCCTAGATAAAGATGAACTTCCCCCTCCCGATAAAAGCCGTCGTCATCGATCTCGACGGCACCCTGCTCAATACCGCGCCGGATCTCGCCCACGCTGCCGAACTGATGATGGCCGACCTCGGTCTGCCATGCCCGTCGCTGGAAACGATTTCCACCTACATCGGCAACGGCGTGTCGCGCCTGGTCAAGCGCGTGCTCACCGGCGACATGGACGCCGAGCCCGATGCGGCGCTGTTCGAGAAGGCCATCGCCCTGTATCAGAAGCATTACGGCGAACACGTGTCGCTGCATTCGCGGCCGTTCGACGGCGTCCTCGAAGGTCTCGACGCCTTCAAGGCGATGGGCCTGCACATCGCCTGCATCACCAACAAGGCCGCGCAGTTCACTCATCCGCTGCTGAAGGACACCGGCCTGTTCGATTATTTCGAGCTGATCCTCTCCGGCGATACCTTGCCCAAGCGCAAGCCCGACCCGCTGCCGCTGCTGCACGCCTGCGAGGTGTTCAAGGTCCGGCCGGCCGAGTTGCTGCTGATCGGCGATTCGCTCAACGACACCCAGGCCGCGCGCGCCGCCGGCTGCCCGGTGTTCTGCGTGCCCTACGGCTACAACCGCGGCCGCCCGGTCGCCGAACTCGACCTGGACGCGGTGGTGCCGAGCCTGGTCGAAGCGTCGAAGATGGTGGTGAAGGCGTGATCTTGGGGGCTAGGGGCCGGGATCTAGGATCTAGGGCGCGCGCCGGCGGCGCGCGATGGTGACGCTGCGCGTCGCTTTACCCCCAGCCCCTAACTCCTAGCCCCTAGCCAAAAATGACTGAACAAGAATTTTTCGATCTCGCCCGCCAAGGCTACAACCGCATCCCGCTGGTGCGCGAAATGCCCGGCGACCTGGAAACGCCGCTGTCGGTGTACCTCAAGCTCGCCAACGCACCGTATTCCTACCTGCTCGAATCGGTGGTCGGCGGCGAGCGCTTCGGCCGCTATTCCTTCATCGGCCTGCCGGCGCGCACCGTGATCCGCGTGCGCAATCATCTGCTGACGCTGGAAACCGACGGCCAGGTGGTCGAAGAGCAGAACCTGCCCGACCCGCTGGTCTTCATTGCCGGCTTCCAGGCGCGCTTCAAGGCTGCGCCGGTGAGGGGCTTGCCGCGCTTCACCGGCGGGCTGGCCGGCTATTTCGGCTACGACACCATCCGCTACATCGAGAAGCGGCTATCGGCCACGCGCAAGGACGACGTGCTCCACACGCCCGACATCCTGCTGATGCTGACCGAAGAACTGGCGGTGTTCGACAACCTCGCCGGCAAGCTCTACCTCATCACCCACGCCGATCCGATGCAGGCCGACTCGTATTCACAAGGTCATCTGCGCCTTGCGGAACTGGCCGAGCGGCTGCGCGCGCCGGTGCACCTGCCGGAAGAACCGGCGGTGGCGGCGGACGAGCCGCAGTCGGAATTCGGCGAGGCCGAATTCAAGGCGGCGGTGCAAAAGGCGAAGGATTATATCGGCGCCGGCGACATCATGCAGGTGGTGCTGAGCCAGCGCATGTCGAGGCCGTTCAATGCCTCGCCGCTGTCGCTGTATCGCGCGCTGCGCAGCCTGAACCCTTCGCCCTACATGTTCTACTACGACTTCGGCGGCTTCCACGTGGTGGGTTCCTCGCCCGAAATCCTGGTGCGACTGGAAGGCGACACCGTGACTCTGCGACCCATCGCCGGGACCCGCCCGCGTGGGCTGACGCGTGAGGATGACCAGCGCCTGTCGGAGGAACTGCTGGCCGATCCCAAGGAATGCGCCGAGCATCTGCAGCTGCTCGACCTCGGCCGCAACGACACCGGCCGCGTTGCCGTCACCGGCAGCGTCAAGGTCACCGAGAACATGATGATCGAGCGCTACTCGCACGTCATGCACATCGTTTCCAATGTCGAAGGCAGGCTGAAGCCCGGGTTGTCGGCACTCGATGTGCTGCGCGCCAGTTTCCCTGCTGGCACCGTTTCGGGCGCGCCCAAGGTGCGGGCGATGGAAATCATCGACGAACTCGAGCCGAGCAAGCGCGGCATCTACGCCGGTGCGGTCGGCTATCTCGGCTTCAACGGCGACATGGATCTGGCGATCGCCATCCGTACCGCCGTGGTCAAGGATGGAACGCTGTTCGTCCAGGCCGGCGCCGGCATCGTTGCCGACTCGGTGCCCGAAAGCGAATGGACCGAAACGCAGAACAAGGCGCGCGCCATCGTGCGCGCGGCGGAGATGCTGCAGTCGTAGAAGAGATATAAAGATGTTCCAGGGGTGAATCCCCTGCCGCGATCGACCGTTCTTCGTAAATCATCCGTCGCATCGACGCGAGGCGCGGCTTCTACAGCAGAGATTCTTGTGGGAGCGTCGCCCTCGCCGCGATTGCTGTCTGCCTTCGGGCAGTTTCCCTAGTCGGTCACCCTCCCCCTCAAGTGCGAGGGGGCATCTTTGTAGTGGAGGGTCCGCGCCGCGCTGCTTACAGCGTGAACGCCACCCCGACCGCCAGCGTGTGGACGCCGCCGTCCAGCAGGTCGTAGGAATCGTCGTCGTAAAGATCGAAGATGTAGTTGATCTTCAGCGTCGATTTTTCTCCGAGGATATAGTCTCCCCCCAGAGCGAACGAGTGCAGGCTGTTGTCGATGACCGCATCGACCGTGCCCGTGGCGGTCTGAAGTTGCTCGTACACGGTGCCGCTGGCGACATCACCTTTCGACCGGGTGTAGGTATAGCTGCCGCTCAACTTGAGCTTGTCGTTGTATTGCCAGTCACCGCCCAGATTGAAGACGTAGGAATCGATCTTGTAATTGGGCTCGTCGACCAGGGTAAAGGCAACAGCCGGGTTCCAGCGCTGGACAGAACTCGAGAACAGATAGCTCGAGACGTCATCCTGCATCCAGTACAGGTTGCCGTAGACGTTGAGGTTGTCGCGCAGCATGTGATTCAGGCTCAGGCCGGCCGAGTGCAGGGTGCCTTCGAGTTTCTGGCTTTGGGATAAGGAACCATCACCATCCGTGAACGTGTTGTTGTTGTTCTCCCGTTTCTTGTAATCGTAGAAGCCGCTCGCCACCCACCCATTCGGCGAAGCATAACTGGCCTTGGCTTTCAGCAGGAAAGCCTCCTCAGGTTCGATCACCAGTCCGGTTTTGTCCGACCAGATGTAGGACGGCTTCAATTCGGTGGCCCAGCCTTGCGCGGGGCGGGCACTCCACTTCAGGTAGATTTCGTCCAACACGGTATCCTCGCGGTAGAGCGATTGCGGCGGTGCGATGCTCTGACCGCCGCTGCCCCATGTGAGGTCGCGCTCGCGGTCGAGGTGGCGCCAGCCTGCGGTGAAGCCGGATTTCATGGTCTCCGCCCGCCAGTTGGCCGACAAGCCGTAGTCCATCGAGTTGATGCTGTCGATGCGCGGCGCGATCAGGGTGGTCGTATTGATCAGCGTGTCGCCGAAGGTCGAGTCGTTGTCGTGCTTGTAGTACTTGATGTGGCCTTCGACCGAGAAGTCGGGCGAGACGTGGCCATTGAGCGTTAGATAGGCGTTGTCGGTGCTGATCCTGCCCTTGTTGTGGCCGCTGGCGGTCTCATAGGCAGAGAAGGAATCCTGCTCGAGCCAGGAGAGGCCGTAGCCGGCATTGACAAGGACGCGATTGTTGAAATTCTTGCTGATGCGGATACCGTGCGTGACCAGGCTGGTATCAGCGACATAGAACAGCGAGGCTACCGGTGACGGGTTTGTGGTCCCTGTGACTTGCTCCATCTGCAGTTCGGGGGCGCTGTTGGTGAATTCCTCGTAGGACACTTCATAGGCCAGTTCGAACAGTTTTTGCGGCGAGGCCGTCAGGGTCAGACCGATGCGGTTCATGCGCTCGTCGACCGCAATGTTGATGCCGCGCCAGCGCTCCAGGCCCCCGCCGCCACCCCCCCCGCCGCCTCCGCCGCCCCCACCTTCAATCAAGTAGGCGACGAATTTGTTGCCATCGCGCTGGTAGCCCGAATAATCCACTGCAGCTGTCGCCCAACCGCCGAGGACGTTCGGCTTGAGCTTGAGGCCTGCGTTGTAGGTGGTGCGGTCGATCCTGTAATGGGAGGTGCCGGATTCGTCGAGGAAGTTGTTGACGAAACCGCCGCCACCTCCGCCGCCGCCGCCACCACCCCCTCCACCGCCACCGCCACCGCCACCGCCACCGCCACCGCCACCGCCACCCCCCCCGATGCCGCCGG
>Ga0209450_10000362_pt1 | contig 24019 bp, 22 predicted proteins | sample FrelakmetLWP11LW_FD_187149 | JGI IMG/M metagenome (GOLD analysis project Ga0209450, IMG submission 187149) | Freshwater lake sediment microbial communities from the University of Notre Dame, USA, for methane emissions studies - LWP11 LW (SPAdes)... | ecosystem: Environmental > Aquatic >...
GTGCCGGCCGAGCTGGCGCGCTACGTGGCGCGCAAGGGGTCGGTCTGCGTGGACGGGGTGAGCCTGACGGTCAACGGGGTGGCCGGGCGACGCTTCGACGTGAACCTCGTGCCGCACACCCTGGAGACGACCATCCTCGGCGGCTATCGGCCGGGCTCCCAGGTGAACCTCGAGGTGGACATCATCGCGCGCTACCTTGAGCGGCTGGTTGCGGAGAGCCGCTGACGCCGCCGTCGCGTCAGGTGGCCTGCTACACTGCCGACCCGGCAGGTGTGGCCCCGTGGGCGCCGGTGCCGCGGAGTAGCGCCGTCAAAAACACTCTCTGAATCAGTTATTTAAGATATATATCGCATGGGTTCTCTGAACACGATCGACGAGATCCTCGACGACATCCGCCAGGGCCGGATGGTCGTGATCATGGACGACGAGGATCGTGAGAACGAAGGCGACCTCGTGATGGCCGCTTCGAAGGTGCGTCCCGAGGACATCAACTTCATGGCGCGCTATGGGCGGGGCCTGATCTGCCTGACAGTGACCCGCGACCGCTGCCGCCAGCTGCGCCTGCCGCTGATGGTGAGCGACACCGACCTCGATCACGGCACCAATTTCACGGTGTCCATCGAGGCGGCCGAAGGCGTGACGACCGGCATCTCGGCCTACGACCGCGCCCACACGATCCGCACGGCGGTCGCCCCGGACGCCCGGCCCGAGCACCTGCGCCAGCCCGGTCACATCTTCCCGCTCATGGCCCAGCCGGGCGGCGTACTGACCCGCGCCGGCCACACCGAGGCGGGGTGCGACCTGGTGCGCATTGCCGGCCTCGAGCCGGCGGCCGTGATCGTCGAGATCCTGAATGAGGACGGCACGATGGCCCGTCGTCCCCAGCTCGAGGAGTTCGCCCGCGAGCACGCCCTGAAGATCGGCACCATCGCCGACCTGATCCGCTACCGCCTCGAGAAGGAGCGCTCGGTGGAGCGCATCGCCGAGCGCGAGGTGCAGACCGATTTCGGGCCGTTCCGCCTCTACTGCTACGAAGACCACGTCAACGGCACCGTGCACCTCGCGCTGGTGCGCGGCGAACTTGACCCCGCGGGCGCGCCGCTGGTGCGCGTGCACCTGAAGGACACGGTGCGCGACCTGATCGGTGCGCACGAGGGCGGTCATCACAGCTGGTCCCTGCGCAGCGCGATGGAACGGATCGCGCGCGAGGGCGCGGGCGTGGTGGTGCTGCTGCGCCCGCACGAGAGCCCGCTCGAGATCGCCGAGGCGGTCCGCTCCGGCGATCGCTCGGTGGCGGCGGGCAACGCGCGCGGCGCGCAGGTGCTGCGCACCTACGGCATCGGCGCCCAGATTCTGCGCGATCTCGGCATTGCCCGGATGCGCGTGCTGAGCGCGCCCAAGCAGATGCACGGCCTGTCGGCCTTCGGGCTCGAGGTGGCCGCGTACGTGGACGAAGCGACCTGAGCGACCTGTAAGGACCCCGCCATGGACAACATCCGTACCCTGAACGGCGACCTCGTCGCTCGCGACCTGCGCTTCGCCATCGTGGCGTCGCGCTTCAACGACATGATCGTGGACTCCCTGGTGCGCGGCGCGGTGGACGCGCTGCTCCGCCACGGTGCCGGCGAGAAGCAGATCGAGGTGATCCGTGTGCCGGGCGCGTTCGATCTGCCGTTCGTCGTGCGGCGCGCCGCCGCGAGCAAGCGCTACGACGCGGTGGTGGCGCTCGGCGCCGTGATCCGCGGCGCGACGCCGCACTTCGAGTACGTGTCCGGGCAGTGTGCGGCCGGCCTGGCGCGCGTGGCCGACGACACCGGCGTGCCGGTCGCCTTCGGCGTGCTCACCACGGACACCATCGAGCAGGCCATCGAGCGCGCCGGCACGAAGGCGGGCAACAAGGGTGCCGACGCGGCGCTCTGCGCGCTCGAACTGGCCAACCTGCTGCGGCGGCTGGACGTCTGAGCATGTCGCGACGTCCCGATCGCGCCGGCAGGGCTCGCAGCCTGTCGCGCAAGCTCGCCATGCAGGCGCTCTACCAGTGGCAGCTCACGGGGCAGACCGCTGCCGAGCTGCGCAATCAGTATGCGAGCGAGGAGGGCTTCGGCGACGCCGATGCCGAGTACTTCCGCGAGGTGCTGGAGGGCGTGACCGACGCGGCCGCGGCGCTCGACGCGACGCTCGGCAGCCTGATCGACCGGCCGGTCGCGCAGCTCGACCCGGTGGAGCGCGCGGTGCTGCTGATCGGGCTGTACGAACTCGGGCAGCGACTCGACGTGCCGTATCGCGTGGTGATCAACGAAGGGGTCGAACTCGCCAAGCGCTTCGGCGCCACCGAAGGCCACAAGTTCGTCAACGCCGTGCTCGATCGCGCCGCGCGCTCGTTGCGCGCGGCCGAGCAGGCGGCCACGGGCGCCGCGCGCGGCTGAGCGAGCCGGACGTGCCGCTCGGCGAGTTCGGCCTGATCGAGCGTTACTTCTCGCGCCGCTGCGGCCGCGGCGACGTGCTGCTCGGCGTCGGTGACGACGCGGCCCTGCTGCAGGTGCCGCCCGGGCAGGCTCTAGTGGCCGCCACCGACACTCTGGTCGAAGGGCGGCACTTCCTGCCCGGCGCACCCGCCGACTCGGTCGGCCACCAGGCACTTGCCGTGAACCTGAGCGACCTCGCGGCCATGGGCGCCGAGGCGGCCTGGGCGCTGCTGTCCCTGTCGTTGCCACAGCCCGACGAGTCGTGGCTGGAGGCCTTCGCGTCCGGTCTCTATGCGCTCGCCGACAGGCACGGCGTCGCGCTCGTCGGTGGCGACACGGTGCGCGGCCCGCGCGTCGTCACCGTTACGGCGCTGGGTTTCGTCGAGCCCAGCCAGGCATTGCGTCGTGACGGGGCCCGCCCCGGTGACGCGCTGTACGTCTCGGGCTGGCCGGGTGAAGCGGCCGCCGGCCTCGAGGCGCTGCGCCGCGATCCGGCGGCGGACCCGGGCGATCGCCTGGTGCGGAGGTATCGCTACGCCGAGCCGCAGCTGTCACTCGGCCGCGCGTTGCGAGGCCGCGCGAGTGCGGCGATGGACGTGTCGGATGGTCTCTTCGGCGACCTGCAGAAGCTCTGTGTGGCCAGCGGCGTGGGCGCGCGACTCGACCTCGAGCGACTGCCCGTGTCACGGGCGCTCGAACGCGTCCACGACCGGGCTGCCTGCGAGCAACTCGTGCTGTTCGGCGGGGATGACTACGAACTGCTGTTCACGGTGCCGGCGGCCGACGTGCCGGGCCTCGAGGCAGGACTCGGGTCGTCGCCGCCGGTACACCGCATCGGTCGCATCGAGGCCGAAACGGGCGTGCGATGCGCTCGTGAGGGCAGGGCAGTGGCATTGACGGGAGGCGGTTATGACCACTTCGCCTGATCACGGCAAGGCCGTGCTGCGGCCCACGTTCAAGCTCCTCGCCGATCCGGTGCATTGCCTGGCGCTGGGCTTCGGATCAGGGCTCGCGCCCGTGGCCCCCGGCACGTTCGGTTCGCTGGTGGGCCTCGTGTTCGCGTTCGCGCTCGCGCCACTCGGCCTCGCCTGGAACCTGCTCGCGGTCGCCGTCGCGGTCGGCGCCGGTATCTGGATCTGCGGCGAGAGCGCGCGCCGCCTCGGGGTGCACGACCATCCCGCGATCGTGTGGGACGAAATCGCGGGCATGATGATCGCGATGCTCGCGGCGCCGGATGCGTGGTGGGGGGCGCCGCTGGCGTTCGCGCTGTTCCGCCTGTTCGACATCGCCAAGCCCTGGCCGATCCGCGAGATCGATCACGGTTTGGGCGGCGGGACCGGCATTATGCTCGACGACGTACTGGCCGGCCTGTTTGCCGCGCTGGGGTTAACGATCGTCGGCTACGTCACGTGATCACACAAAACGCGCTCGCCGGAACACTGACCGAACCCATGCTCGCGCTGCCGACGTCGGCGCCCGAGCGCATCGGCAAGTACTACGTGGTGCACGAGGTCGGCCGCGGCAGCACCGGCACGGTGTACCTGTCGCACGACCCGTTCTACGGGCGCGACGTCGCCATCAAGCTGTACCACTCGACCCCCACCGACGATGCCGAGAGCCGCAACGCCCGCCGCATGTTCATGGGCGAGGCGCACATGATCGGCAAGCTGCAGCATCCGAACATCGTGCCGATCTACGATGCGGGCGAGGAAGACGGCCGGCGCTACGTGGTCACCGAGCACATCCACGCCGCCCGCACGCTGTCGGTCTATTGCCGCTCGGGCAGCCTGCTGCCGGTCGACCAGGTCCTGCAGATCGTCTACAAGTGCGCGAAGGCGCTGCACTACGCGCACTCGCGTGGCGTGGTGCACCGCGACATCAAGCCGTCGAACATCCTGCTCACGCAGGAAGGCGACGTGCGGCTCGTGGATTTCGGCATCGCGCTGGTGTCGGACTCCGAGATCTCGCGTCTCGAGGGCGTGGCGGGGAGTCCCGCCTATATGTCCCCCGAGCAGGTGCAGGGCCACGAGCTCGACGCGCGCTCCGACCTCTATTCGCTCGGTGCGGTCATGTACGAGATGCTCTGCGGCCAGCGCCCGTTCCGTGCGGGCGGGCTGGGCAAGCTGCTGCGGCAGGTGGTCCAGTCGGTGCCGGAGCCGCTGCGCGAGGTGCGCCCCGAAATCCCGGAGGAGATCGAAAGCATCGTCGCGCGCGCGCTGGAGAAGGACCCCGCGCACCGCCAGCGCAATTGTGCGGAATTCGCCGCGGAGCTGACGCGAGTGCACCACAAGCTGCGCAGCGTGCAGACCGCAATTGACGACGAAGAGCGCTTCGCCGTGCTGCGCAAGCTGCGGTTCTTCCACGACTTCTCGCACGCCGAGATCCGCGAGGTGATGCGGGCCGGCAGCTGGCTGGAGTGCCAGCCCGGCGAGGTGGTCCTGCGGCCGGGCGACACCGACGATCGGTTCTACGTCGTCGTGTCGGGTAAGGTGCGGGTCAGCCGCGAGAACGAGGTGGTCGGCCGCATCGAGACCGGCGGCTGCTTCGGCGAGGCAGCGTTCGCCGAGGCAAATCGGCGCAACTCGGTCATCGGCGCCGACGGGCCAGCAACACTGCTCAAGGTCACCGCGACCCTGCTCGAGCAGACTTCGCTCGCCTGCCAGCTGCGCTTCAACAAGGTGTTCCTGCGGGAGCTGATCGAGCGCCTGCAGCGAGGCAAGAAAAGTGACTAGCGGTCAGCGGTTGGCGGTCAGTGACAAGAAGGCCGGCATTGCCGGCCTCTTCTTTTCCTCACTAACCGCCAACCGCTGACCACTAAGCCCTTTCCTTGTCCTTCTCAATCAGCGCGTACGCCGAGTGGTTGTGGATGGACTCGAAGTTCTCGGCTTCCACCACGTACGCGAGCACGCGGGGCTCGGCATTCAGGCGCACCGCGACGTCGCGTACGATGTCCTCGACGAACTTCGGGTTGTCGTAGGCGCGTTCCGTCACGTGCTTCTCGTCGGGGCGCTTGAGGATGCCGAACAGCTCGCTCGAGGCCTCGCGCTCGGCAATGTCGATCAGCTCCTCGAGCCACAGGTGGTCGTTCACCCTGGCCTTGATGGTGATGTGCGATCGCTGGTTGTGTGCGCCGCGCTCCGAGATGCGCTTGGAGCAGGGGCACAGGCTGGTGACCGGCACCACGACCTGCATCCACATCTCCTCGCGGCCGTCGTGGATCTCGCCGATCAGGCTCGCCTCGTAGTTCATCAGGCTCGCCACGCCGGAGACCGGCGCGGTCTTCATGACGAAGTACGGAAAGCTCATCTCGATGTGGCCCGTGGTCGCATCGAGGCGGCGCGTCATTTCCGTCAGCATCTGCCGGAAGGACCCGACCGAGATCTCGCGCTCGTGCTGGTGCAGCACCTCGACGAAGCGCGACATGTGGGTGCCCTTGAAATTGTGGGGCAGCGCCACGTACATGTTGAAGTTGGCGACCGTGTGCTGCTCGCCCGCGCTGCGGTCCTTGACCCGGACCGGGTGGTAGATGTCCTTGATGCCGACCTTGTTGATCGGGATCTGCCGGGAGTCGGCCCGGCCCTGCACGTCGTCCATCGTGATGGGCGTCTCCACTGGGCAATCCATGGTCAGGCCGCCCCGGGGCGGCCTCCGGCAGCCGCGAGGATGGCCGGCTGTGTCGGCCGGACGCGCTCGACCTGCCGCTGCAGTCCGGCCGCGTCGAGGCCGGCCATGGCGAGGCAGTCGTCGCGCGAGCCGTGCTCGATGAACCGGTCGGGAATGCCGATGTGGTGCACCACGCGCTCGATGCCGTTCGCCGCCAGGCACTCGGCCACGGCGCTGCCGGCGCCGCCGGCGATGACGTTTTCCTCGAGGGTAATGATGCAGTCGTGCCGGGCGGCAAGCCGGCAGACCAGTTCGGCGTCGAGTGGCTTCACGAACCGCATGTTCACGAGCGTGGCGTCGAGGCGCTCGGCGATCGCGGTGCACGGCGCGACCATGGTGCCGAACGCGAGCAGCAGCAGGCCGCTGCGTCCCTCGCGGCGCAGCTCCGCGCGGCCGACGGGCAGGGCGGTCATCTCGGCCTGGATCCTCGCGCACGGACCCTGGCCGCGCGGGTAGCGTACGGCCGCCGGGCCATCGAGCGTGACGGCGGTGTAGAGCATCTGGCGACACTCGTTTTCGTCCGCAGGCGCCATCACCACCAGGTTCGGGATGCAGCGCAGGTAGGAGAGGTCGAATGCGCCCTGGTGCGTGGCGCCGTCGCCGCCCACGAGGCCGCCGCGGTCGATCGCGAACGCGACGGGCAGGTTCTGCAGCGCGACGTCGTGGATCAGCTGGTCGTAGGCCCGCTGCAGGAAGGTCGAATAGATCGCCACCACCGGGCGCGCCCCCTCGCAGGCCATGCCGGCCGCCAGCGTCACCGCGTGCTGCTCGGCGATCGCCACGTCGTAGTAACGCGCCGGGAACTTCTTCGAGAACTCGACCAGGCCGGAGCCCTCGCGCATCGCCGGCGTGATGCCGACCACGCGCGGGTCGCGCTCGGCCATGTCGCACAGCCACTGCCCGAACACCTGGGTGTAGGTCGGGCTGCTGCTCTTCTCCTTGAAGATCGTGCCGCTCGACGGGTCGAACGGACCCGGTCCGTGCCACTTGATCGGGTCGGCCTCGGCCGGCGCATAGCCATGCCCCTTCTGCGTCACCACGTGCAGGAACTGCAGGCCCTTCAGGTCGCGCAGCCGCGTCAGGTGGTCCACGAGCGAGTCGACGTCGTGGCCGTCGATCGGGCCATGATAGTTGAAGCCAAGTTCCTCGAAGAGCGTGCCGGGCAGCACCATGCCCTTCATGTGCTCCTCGGAGCGCTTGGCGAGCTCCCACATGGCGGGCATGCGCCGCAGGATCTTCTTGCTGCCCTCGCGCAGCGCCGTGTACAGGCGCCCTGAGAGCACGCGCGCAAAATAGAGCGACAGCGCGCCGACGTTCTCCGAGATGGACATCTTGTTGTCGTTCAGCACCACCAGCATGTCCGGCTTCAGCGGCCCGGCGTGGTTCATCGCCTCGAAGGCCTGGCCGGCGCTCATCGCGCCGTCACCGATCACGGCCACCACCCGGCGCGGCTCGCCGGCCTGGGCGGCGGCCAGCGCCATGCCGAGCGCAGCGCTGATCGAGGTGCTCGAGTGTCCGACGCCGAAAGTGTCGTACTCGCTCTCGCCGCGGTTCGGGAAGGGCGCGAGGCCGTCCTTGAGCTTGATGGTGCGCAGGCGGTCGCGCCGCCCCGTCAGCACCTTGTGCGGGTAGGCCTGGTGGCCGACGTCCCAGACCAGCCGGTCGTGAGGCGTGTCGAAGACGTAGTGCAGGGCAACGGTGAGCTCGACCGTGCCCAGGCCGGCGGCGAAGTGGCCGCCCATCTGGCTCACGGTGTGGATCAGGAACTGCCGCAACTCGTCGGCGAGCGGCGCGAGCTGTTCCGCCGGCAGGCGACGCAGGTCGGCGGGCGTCTCGATCCCGGTCAGCAGGGGATAGTGGGGGTCGGTCGACATCGGCGCGCAGTTTACCGCAGTGCGTCAGAGGTCATCGGGCTAGTGCCGCCGGCCGAGCAGCCAGGCCGCGAGCGCAGCAAGCGGACTGGCCTGCCAGCCGCACGAGGCGAGCGCCTGCGCCGCTTCTCCGTGCAACTGCCGGACGCGCTCGCGGGACGCTGACAGCCCGGCGAGCGCGGGATACGTGGGCAACGCGCGGGCCTGGTCGCTGCCCACCGGTTTGCCGATGAGCGCCACGTCGCCTTCCACGTCGAGGATGTCGTCCTGGACCTGAAAGGCGAGGCCAATCGCCGAACTGAACCGCTCCAGCGCAGCCCATGCCGTGTCCTCTAGGTCGGGGGCGCTCAGGGCCGCCATGATCACGCTCGCACGGATCAGGGCGCCTGTCTTGAGTGCGTGTATCTGTTCGAGCTCGGCGAGCGTGAGGTTTCGGCCTTCAGCCGCCAGATCGAGAGCCTGCCCGCCGGCCATGCCGGCGGTGCCAGTGGCCTCGGCGAGGGTGGCGATCAGCCGGACGCGAGCCGCGGGGTCGGCCGGCGCCCCCGGGTGCCGGGCGAGGATGTTGAACGCCAGGACCTGCAACGAGTCGCCAGCCAGGATGGCCGTGGCTTCGTCGAACGCCCGGTGGCAGGTCGGGCGACCGCGACGGAGGTCGTCGTCGTCCATCGCCGGCAGGTCGTCATGCACCAGCGAATAGGCGTGGATGAGCTCGACGGCACAGGCGGCCGCATCGACGCGCTCGAGCGCAACGCCCAGCGTTTCCGCCGTTGCGTACGCCAGCGCCGGACGGATGCGCTTGCCCGGGCCGAGCACGCTGTAGCGCTGCGCCGCGTGCAGGCGCTGCGGGTTGGCCGTCCCGGGCGGCAGCCAGGCGTCGAGCTCATGCTCGACCCGGCGGCGCCAGCACTCGAGCTGGTCGTCGAGGGCGGGGTTCATCGGGGAGTGCTTCCGCGGGTCCGCTCACTCTTCGGCATCGAAGGGTTCAGGTGTGGCGTCCGGCGTCTTCTGCAGGAGGACCTCCACCCGCTGTTCGGCTTGCTTGAGCGAGGCCTGGCAGCCGCGCGCCAGCTCGATGCCACGCTCGAACTGCTTGAGCGCGTCCTCGAGCGGCAGTTCGCCGTGCTCGAGCCGCTCGACCACCGCCTCGAGCTCGCCGAGGGCCTGTTCGAAATCGACCGTCTTGGATTTCCGGGTTGTCACGATGCTCTCCGCAAGCCGGCAAGCGTTGCACAGGGGTCGGAGGGGGTCAACGCAGGTGACACGTGGGCCCGGCATCGCCGGTCTGTCGCCGCCCCAACTGAAATCGCAATACAGAACAGTCCGAATCGCGGCACGAGCGCCGGACTGCTACCGTTGACTCGCTGCGGGATCCGCTCTACATTGGCGGCTCAGTTAGACAAAGTCTAAGTCATCCTTGCCGACGAGGCGAGGCCCCGATCCTGGAGGTACCCATGAAGAACTTGAAGGGCACGAAGACCGAAAAGAATCTAAAGGACGCGTTCGCTGGCGAGTCGCAGGCGAACCGCCGCTATCTGTATTTCGCGCAGAAGGCCGACGTCGAAGGCTTCAACGACGTCGCGGCCGTCTTCCGGTCGACCGCCGAGGGCGAAACCGGCCACGCGCACGGTCACCTCGAGTACCTCGAGGCGGTGGGCGACCCGGCCACGGGCCTGCCGATCGGCAGCACGTCCAACAACCTGAAGGCCTCGATTGCGGGCGAGACCCACGAGTACACGGACATGTACCCGGGCATGGCCAAGTCGGCCCGTGACGAAGGGTTCGACGAGATCGCGGACTGGTTCGAGACGCTGGCCAAGGCCGAGCGCTCGCACGCCAATCGCTTCCAGAAGGCGCTCGACGCCCTCTGATCGACCGATCGCGACGGTTGCAAAAGAGGGCGGGCCCCGCGGGTCCGCCCTTTTTTTCGCCCGGCAGCGCCCGGGCTGGATCGAGGAGACGACCATGGCCGAACACACTCAGGTGCCTGCCGGACGGGAGGGCAGCCTCGCCGCGCCCACGCGCCACTCCATCGACTGGCGCAACCCCGACTTCTTCGACGAGGCGTCGCTGTTCAAGGAACTCGAGCGCGTCTACGACCTCTGCCATGGGTGCCGGCGCTGCTTCAGTCTCTGCAATTCGTTCCCGCTGCTGTTCGACGCGATCGACGCGTCTCCCACCTCCGAACTCGATGGCGTGGAGCGAAAGGTCTACTGGGAAGTGGTGGACCACTGCTACCTGTGCGACATGTGCTACATGACCAAGTGCCCGTACGTGCCGCCGCACCCGTGGAACATCGATTTCCCGCACCTGATGCTGCGTGCCAAGGCGGTGAAGTTCCGCAAGGGCGAGACGCGCATGCGCGACAAGGTGCTGTCGTCCACCGACCTGGTCGGCTCAATCGCCGGCATCCCGGTCGTGTCGCAGATCGTGAACGCAGTGAACCAGAGTGGCTTCGGCCGCAGCGTGCTCGACAAGGCGCTGGGCGTGCATCCCGCAGCGCCGATTCCCTCGTACTACAGTGACTCCGGCCGCAAGCGCGTTGCGCGCGGCGACAAGCCGGGCCTCGAGGTGAAGGCCACGCCCGAGACCCGGGGCAAGGTGGCGCTCTTCACCACCTGCTATTGCAACCGCAACGAGCCAGACATCGACGACGACCTCGCCGCGGTGTTCCGCCACAACGGCATCCCGGTGTCGGTGATCCCGCAGGAACGCTGCTGCGGCATGCCCAAGCTCGAGCTCGGCGACCTCGAGTCCATCGAGAAGGCGAAGAGCGTGAACGTCCCGGCCATGGCCGCCATGGTGGACCAGGGCTACGACATCGTGGCGCCGATTCCGTCGTGCGTGTTGATGTTCAAGCAGGAACTGCCGCTGCTGTACCCGGACGATCCGCAGGTGCAGAAAGTGAAGGCGGCGATGTTCGACCCGTTCGAGTACCTGATGCTGCGCCACAAGGCGGGCTTGCTGCGCACCGACTTCGCTGGTCAGCTCGGCAAGGTGAGCTACCACGTGCCGTGCCACCTGCGCGTGCAGAACCTCGGCCTCAAGACACGCGACGTGTTGAAGCTCGTTCCGGGCACCGAGATCGAAGTGATCGAGCGCTGCTCGGGCCACAACGGCACCTACGGCGTGAAGCGCGAGTACCGCGCGACGTCGATGAAGATCGGCAAGCCGGTGTTCAGCAAAGTGCAGCAGGCGACACCGGACTATTACGCGAGCGACTGTCCGATGGCAGGACACCAGATCGAGTTTGGCCTCACCGAACCGGCTCGACCGCCGACGCATCCGCTCAAGCTGCTGCGGCTGGCGTACGGAATCTAGGGGGCGCGGCGGCGCGAATCGTTCCGCATCGACCGACCATCGGACCGAGGTAGACGAACCATGAATGCCACTGCCGCCGCGACGACCGGCAACAAGCTGCGCCCGGAGGACTTGTTCAGCCTGGAGCAGTACGCGAAGCAGCGTCCGGAGTTCCGGCCGAAGGTGATCGCGCACAAGCGCAACCGTACGCTGCAGTGCGGCCCGAACGCCACCTGGTGCTTCGAGGATCGCCTGACGGTGCAGTACCAGGTGCAGGAGATGCTGCGCATCGAGCGAATCTTCGAGGCCGAGGGCATCGCCGACGAGCTGGGCGCATACAACCCGCTGATCCCCGACGGCTCGAACTGGAAAGTGACGCTGCTGATCGAGTTCCCCGACGCCGACGAGCGTCGCGCAGCACTCGCGCAGATGAAGGGCATAGAGGACCGATGCTGGGTGCAGGTCGCGGGCCACGCGCGCGTGTTCGCGATCGCCGACGAGGACCTCGAGCGCGAGAACGAGGAGAAGACCTCGTCGGTGCACTTCCTGCGCTTCGAGCTGTCGCCGGCGATGGTCGCAGCGGCCAAGGGTGGCGCGGCGGTGTCGATCGGCATGGAGCACGATGCCTACCGGCACGCGGTCGAGCCTTTGCCGCAGGCGGCTCGCGACGCGCTGGTGTGCGACCTGGCGTAGTTCGCGGCGCACTGCGGCGTCGCTGATTCGCTTCGCGGTGGGTCGCCGTCGGTCGGACAGGTGCGCAGCGTTTGGCGGCAGGTGTGCCGTGCCGGAGCCCACATGGACGGGTCCACGGCGTTTTCGCGAACGGACCTGGCAGGCGCAGGCCCGCATAAGTGGCTGCCGCGCAAGGCGAAACGAGTCAACGTGCCACCGCTGGACCGCGCTGCTAGAATCCGCGCGCCATTTCACTCCCGACGCGAGCCGCGGAACATCCACTGATGACCCAGTCCTACACCGCTCAAGACATCGAAGTCCTGAGCGGACTCGAGCCCGTCCGGCGCCGGCCGGGCATGTATACCGACACCAGCCGGCCGAACCACCTCGTCCACGAGGTCGTGGACAACAGCGTCGACGAGGCGCTAGCCGGTCACTGCGAGCGCATCACGGTCACGCTCTGCAAGGACGGTTCGGTCGAGGTCGCCGACGATGGACGCGGCATGCCGGTCGACATCCACCCGAAGGAGAAGGTGAGCGGCGTCGAACTGATCCTCACCCGGCTGCACGCGGGCGGCAAGTTCACCGACAAGACCTACAAGTTCTCGGGCGGCCTGCACGGCGTCGGCGTGTCGGTCGTGAACGCGTTGTCGAAGCACCTCGAGACGTGGGTGCGGCGCGGCGGCAAGGAATACAACATCGCCTTCAAGAACGGGAAGGTGCACTCGAAGCTCGAGGTGGTGGGCGAGGTCGGCAGGAACAACACCGGCACCACCGTGCGCTTCTGGCCCGACCCGTCGTACTTCGACACGGCCGAGATCTCGGTCCCGAAGCTCAAACACGTGCTCAAGGCCAAGGCGGTGCTGTGCCCCGGCCTCGAGATGAAGCTCACCGTCGAGAAGACGGGCGAGGGCGAAACCTGGAAGTATGAGGGCGGGCTCGAGCAGTACCTGCGCGAGTCGCTGGAGTCCGGCGATTGGCTGCCCGACGAGCCGTTCACCGGTGCGATCGAGGGCGAGCAGGAAGGCGTGGAGTGGGCGGTCGTGTGGCGCACGGACGGCGGCTCGCGGCTCGAGGAGAGCTACGTCAACCTGATCCCGACGGTGCAGGGCGGCACGCACGTCAACGGCTTCCGTCTCGGACTGACGGAGGCCGTGCGCGAGTTCTGCGAGTTCCGCAACCTGTTGCCGCGCGGGCTCAAGCTCGCGCCCGAGGACGTGTGGGACGACACGAGCTTCGTGCTTTCCATGAAGATGAAGGACCCTCAGTTCGCGGGCCAGACCAAGGAGCGGCTCAGCTCCCGGGAGCCTGCGGCCTTCGTCAGCGGCATCGTCAAGGACCAGTTCGGGCTGTGGCTCAACCAGCACCCGGAGGCGGGCGAGCGCATCGCCATGCTCGCCATCGGCAACGCCCAGGAGCGGCTCAAGGCGAGCCAGAAGGTCGCGCGCAAGCGCGTGGTGAGCGGACCGGCGCTGCCGGGCAAGCTCGCCGACTGCACCAGCCAGGATCCGAAGCGCACCGAACTCTTTCTCGTCGAGGGCGACTCGGCCGGCGGCTCGGCCAAGCAGGCGCGCGACCGTGAATTCCAGGCCGTGATGCCGCTGCGCGGCAAGATCCTCAACACCTGGGAAGTCGAGTCCGGCGAGATCCTGTCGTCGCAGGAAGTGCACGACATCACGGTCGCGATCGGCATCGACCCCGCGTCCGACGACCTCAAGGGGCTGCGCTACGACAAGGTCTGCATCCTGGCGGACGCCGACTCGGACGGCCTGCACATCGCGACGCTCCTGTGCGCGCTGTTCCTGCGGCACTTCCGTCCCGTGGTGCTGGCCGGGCACGTGTTCGTGGCCATGCCGCCGCTGTACCGCATCGATTACGGCAAGCAGGTCGAGTACGCGCTGGACGATGCCGAGCGCAACGGCATCCTCGAGCGGATCCGCGCGGAGAACCCGCGTGCCAGGCCGGTGGTGACCCGCTTCAAGGGCCTCGGCGAAATGAACCCCCTGCAGTTGCGCGAGACGACCATGGCTCCCGAGACTCGCCGGCTGGTGCAGCTGACGGTCGACGCCCAGGACCAGGCCGACCAGATCATGGACATGATGCTCGCCAAGAAGCGGGCGTCCGACCGCCGCGAGTGGCTCGAGACCAAGGGCAACCTGGTCGCGGCGCAGCCCTGAACGGGCGGGAGACAGTGTGAGCACCCAGAACGAGCTCAATTTCGAGGGCGTCGAGCGCCTGCCGCTGCGCACCTTCACCGAGAAGGCGTACCTCGAGTACTCGATGTACGTGATCCTCGACCGTGCCCTGCCGCACGTCGGCGACGGCCTGAAGCCGGTGCAGCGACGCATCATCTACGCGATGAGCGAGCTCGGCCTGGCCGCGACCTCCAAGCACAAGAAGTCCGCGCGCACGGTCGGCGACGTGATCGGCAAGTTCCACCCGCACGGCGATTCGGCGTGCTACGAGGCGCTGGTGCTGATGGCGCAGCCGTTTTCGTATCGCTACCCGATCGTGGACGGGCAGGGCAACTTCGGCTCACCGGACGACCCGAAGTCGTTCGCGGCGATGCGCTACACGGAGTCGAAGCTCACGCGCTACGCCGAGGTGCTGCTCGCCGAGCTCGGTGACGGCACCGTCGACTGGGTGCCGAACTTCGATGGAACGCTGGACGAGCCGGCACTGCTGCCGGCGCGCCTGCCGAACGTGCTGTTGAACGGCGCCACCGGCATCGCCGTGGGCATGGCCACCGACATCCCGCCGCACAACCTGCGCGAGGTGGCCGCGGCCTGCGTGCGCCTGCTCGAGGAGCCGAAGGCGACGCTCGCGCAGCTGCTCGAGCACGTGCAGGGACCGGACTTCCCGACCGGCGCCGAGATCATCTCGCCGCGCGACGAGCTTGCCCGGATCTACGAAACGGGAAACGGTACGTTCCGGGCCCGGGCACGCTACGAGATGGACGACGGCGAGATCGTCATCACCGAGCTGCCGTACCAGGTGTCGGGATCCAAGGTTCTGGAGCAGGTCGCCGCGCAGATGCGCGCCAAGAAGCTGCCGATGGTCGAGGACCTGCGCGACGAGTCCGACCACGAGCATCCGACGCGGCTCGTCATCACGCCGCGCTCGAACCGCGTGGACGTCGAGCAGGTGATGGCGCACCTGTTCGCCACGACCGACCTCGAGCGCAGCTACCGGGTCAACCTGAACCTGATCGCCCGCGACGGGAGGCCGCGCGTGATGGGCCTGAGGCCGCTGCTCGAGGAGTGGCTCGCGTTCCGCGTCGATACGGTGACGCGACGCCTGGCGCACCGGCTCGAGAAGGTCGAGGCGCGGTTGCACATCCTCGACGGCCTGATGGTCGCCTACCTCAACCTCGACGAAGTGATCCGCATCGTCCGCTACGAGGAGGAGCCCAGGGAGGCGCTGATCGCGCGATTCCAGCTTTCGGAGCTGCAGGCGGAGGCGATCCTCGAGACCAAGCTGCGCCACCTGGCGCGGCTCGAGGAGATGAAGATCCGCGGCGAGCAGGAGAAGCTGGCGGTCGAGCGCGATGACCTGCTCAAGACGCTCGCCAGCAAGGCGAAGCTGAAGCGGCTGGTGCGCGACGAGATCATCGCCGACGCTGAGAGATTCGGCGACGACCGCCGCAGCAAGCTGGTGGCGCGCGCCGCGGCGCAGGCGATCGCCGAGACCGAGCTGGTGCCGAGCGAACCCGTGACCGTGGTGCTGTCGCGCAGCGGCTGGGTGCGTGCCGCCAAGGGCCACGACATGGATCCGCGTACGCTTTCCTACAAGACTGGCGACGAATACCGCGCGGCGGCGAAGGGCCGCAGCACGCAGCAGGCTGTGTTCCTCGACAGCACGGGCCGCGCTTACAGCCTGCTGGCGCATTCGTTGCCATCGGCGCGCGGGCAGGGGGAACCGCTGTCGGGTCGCCTGGATGCACCGGACGGCGCAACGTTTCCGGGCGTGCTGATCGGTGAGACCGACGAACGGTGGGTGCTGGCGAGTGGCGCGGGCTACGGGTTCGTCGTCCGCCTCGGCGAGCTGCACAGCCGCAACCGTGCCGGCAAGGCGACCCTCAAGGTACCCGAGGGTTCCACCGTCCTCGCGCCGGTGCCGATACCGGCCGGCGACGAAGTGCTGCTGGCGGCGGTCAACACGGACGGCCGGCTGCTCGCGTTCCCGGTGGCGGACCTGCCCGAATTGCCGCGCGGCAAGGGCAACAAGATCTTCGGCATTCCATCGAAGAAGGCCGCCTCCGGCGAGGAAGCGCTGGTGGCGATCGCCGCCGTGGCGCCGGGGCAGACACTGCGCATCCTCTCCGGCGGGCGGCACATGGGCCTCAGCTACCGAGAACTCGGCGAGTACCGCGGCGAGCGTGGCCAGCGCGGCGCGGTGCTGCCGCGTGGCTGGCGCAAGGTGGACGGCCTGGAAGTCGAGTGATCAGCGGTTAGCGGGTACTGCGGAGACAGGAGGGACCGGCAATGCCGGCCCTCTTGCTAACTGCCAACCGCCAACCGCTTCTTCAAATCACCACTTCCTCGGGCGGATTGACGAAGTAGCCCTGCACGAACTCCACGCCGAGCTGCCAGAGCACGGCCATGGTGTTCGCGTCCTCGACGCGCTCGGCAATGGTCGTGACGCCGTGCTTCTTGGCGTGCTGCACGAGCGACTTGACCTGTTCCTGCGCCGACCGGTCATTGGCGAGGCCCTGCATCAGCGCGCCGTCGATCTTCACGTAGTTGACTGGTACGTGGCTCAGCAGCTGGGCCGGGTCGCGGCCCGAGCCGAAGTTCTCGATCGCGAGATCGAAGCCCAGCGGGCGGATCAGCGCCTGCAACTCCTTGATCTCGCGGAGGTGGGTGGTGGCCAGGTCCTCTGGCAGCTCGAACACGATGTGGCGCGGGTCGACACCGGAGGCACGGAGCTGCTGCTGCAGCCAAGTGCCCAGCGTCGGGTCGCGCATCGAGTCCCGCGACAGGCGCACGAACACGCGGTGCGGCTTGCGCGCCACGCAGAACGACATGGCTGCGCCCACCACCCAGCGGTCGATGTTCTTCAGCAGGTCGGTGCGCTGCGCCGCGGCGAGGAACTCGGACGGGAGCACCTCCTGTCCCTTGTCGTCGAGCATGCGCACGAGCAGGTCGACCATCGCAGCACCCTCGCCGACGAGGCTGGCGATGGGCTGCTGTACGAGCCGGAAGCGGTTCGCCATCAGCGCAGACTTGATGCGCGATGCCCAGAGCCGGTCGGCCTCGTCCAGCTCGGGCTTCTCGCCCGGATGCTCCGGCCGCAACAGGCGATTGCCGCCGGCCGCCGTCGCTGCGCGCGCGGCCTTGATCGCGGCCTGCAGCGGGGCGTCGAGTACTTCGCCTTGAGCGTGGAGCAGCGTGGCGCCGGCGCTGCAAGTGACCGACACGGACTGTTCGCCGGCCCGGAACACGGACTCCGACATCCGCTGCAGCACGCGCTTGATCCAGGCGTCGAGGTCGCGCGCGTTGCCTCTTTCGGCGACGACCGCGAAGCCGCGCGGCGTGATGCGGCCGGCGACGTCTCCGGGTTGAAGCTGCGATCGCAGCTGCTGGCCGATGTCCTCGAGCAGGTCCTCGATCGCGAGCGACCCGAACTCGCCCTCGAGCGCGGACAGTTTGTCCGGCTCGAGGTACACGACGGCCCGCAAGCCGGCCTTGAGCGTCTGTGCCGACTGCACGCCGGACTGCTCGAAGAACACGGCGCGCTTCAGCAGTCCGGTGGCCGTGTCGTAGCGCAGTGCCTCCTCGAGCTGGCGGGTCAGCGACTCGACGTCCCGCTGCTGCGTAGGCACGCGCAGCCGCACCGCGGGCTCGCCTTCGAACTCGAAGCGCTCGAGTTCGATCTCCACCGGCAATTCGGTGCCGCCCGGCATCAGGGCCACGGCCTGCAGCGAGTGGTCGTTCCAGCGGCCCTGGGCGGCTGCGACCAGCGCGCCCTTGAGCGCCGCGTGGCTGCGCTGCTGGAAGAAGTCCATCAGCGGCTGGCCGAGCAGGGCCGCCGCTTCCTCGTGTCCGAACAGTTCCACCCAGGCCGGGTTGACGTCCACGACGATGCCTTCCTGGACGTGGGCAATCGCGTCCATGGAACCGGCCATGAAGGCCTTCATCTGGTCGCGATACTGGCGTGCCGAGGCGAGCGTGCCCGCGAGGGCGCGGTCGAGGCGCGAGGCATGAAGCTCGCGGCCGGCGACGGCCTGCAGGCGCGGCCGGGCGTGCAGCGTCACGACGTCCTGCGCGCCGAGTTCCGCGGCCCGGGCCAGGTCGGCCTCCGTGACCGAGTCGCGCACCAGCAGCACCGGCACCTGGCTCGCGAACCGCCTGCGCGAGTCGAGCGCCGCCGCCGTCTCGTCCGCGTCGGTGACACACAGGAAGATCAGGTGAGGGGCGGCCTGCGCGAGCGCGTCGCCGAGGCTGGCCAGGTCGCGCACCCAGGTGCAGTGGACAGGGTGCCCCGCGTTACGCAACGCGCTGTTGATGATTTCGACCGGGTCCTGTTGCCGGGAGAGGACCACCAGCGGAATTGCACCGGATTCGACCAAGACCGTTCCCCCCGCGGCGGCCGGTCTCCGGACGTCGCGAATCCAAGTAATCGCGCGCGGACTATAACAAAGGCGTCCCGGCCCTAACGTGACGCAGGTGGCAGCATCGCCGCCAGCGCGGGGGCTGACGGGCACGGGGAATGGAGGTACCATGATCGGCTCCCTTGCGGCGGGTCTGAATTGTCCAGACCCGCGCGCGGTCCAACTACCGGTGACCCCCGATGGCCAGCTACAGCACCAACGAATTCCGCTCCGGGCTCAAGATCATGCTCGACGGCGACCCGTACGTCATCGTCGAGAACGAGTTCGTCAAGCCCGGCAAGGGCCAGGCGTTCAACCGGGTGCGCATCCGCAACCTGAAGTCCGGTCGCACGCTCGAACGCAACATGAAATCGGGCGACACGGTCGAGGCGGCGGACATCGTCGAGTCGGACATGCAGTACCTCTACAACGACGGCGACTTCTGGCATTTCATGGTGCCGGACACCTTTGAGCAGCACACCGCCGGCAAGGGAGCCGTGGCCGAGTCGGCCCAGTGGCTCAAGGACGGCGTGACCTGCCAGGTGATGCTGTGGAACGGGCAGCCGCTCACGGTGGTTGCCCCGGCGCACGTCGAGCTCAAGATCGTCGAGACGGACCCGGGCGTGCGCGGCGACACCGCTACCGGTGGCCAGAAGCCGGCGAAGCTCGAGACCGGTGCGGTGGTGCGCGTGCCGCTGTTCATCAATGAGGGTGAGGTCATCCGCGTCGACACGCGGACAGGCGAGTACCTGTCGCGTGCGAAGAGCTGAGTCGCGGATTCAGCGGCGGCACGAAGGCGCTGCAGCGCGCAACGCTCGCCACCCGGGAGCTTCTCCCGGGGACGCCGCAAATACGTCCATGTAGGCTCGCACGCGGCGCCCATGCCGCGTGACGCCCCGGGATGAAGCTCCCGGGCGGCGAACGCCGCTGCAGCCGCTGCAGCCGCCGCCTGGCCCGACGCGCGCAACGCAATTCGCAGCGCGTCAGGCGCGCAGCGACTCCACGAATATCCGCACCAGCTGCTCGAGGCCTCGCGCGTCCGTGTCGTCGAATCGCCCGTGCGCCGGGCTGTCCAGGTCGAGCACGCCCAGCAAGCGCCCGTCGCGGATGATGGGCAGGACGATCTCCGAGTTCGACGCCGAGTCGCAGGCGATGTGTCCGGGGAATGCGTGCACGTCCGGGACGACGACAGTTTCGCGCCGCTGCGCGGCGGTCCCGCACACGCCGCGGCCGATGGGTATGCGCACGCACGCCGGCTTGCCCTGGAATGGCCCGAGCAGCAGGTCGCCACGCTGCGGCTCGACCAGGTAGAAGCCCGCCCAGTTGAGATCGGTCAGGCTCCAGTACAGCAGGGCCGCGGTGTTCGCCGCGTTGGTGACCAGGTCGTGCTCGCCGTGGAGCAGGGCGCGCAGGCTCGTGGCGAGATCGGCATAGGCCGCAACCTTGTCCTGCGGCAGTTCGTCAAGGGTGTGCATCAATGCTGACTCCGCGCGCTAGGCGCGCTCGATGGGAAAGGCGACGACGTCGTCGATCCGGCGAGCGCCGGCCGCGACCATCACCACCCGGTCGAAACCGAGCGCCACGCCGGCGCACTCCGGCAGACCGGCCGCCAGGGCGGCGAGGAAGAGCTGATCCGCCTCGCGTGCGGGCTGGCCACGTTCGCCACGCGTTGCGGCATCGGACGCGAACCGGCGCGCCTGCTCCGGCGCATCGCCGAGTTCGTGAAAGCCATTGGCGAGTTCGAGCCCTCCCCAGAATGCCTCGAAGCGCGCAGCGACGGGGCCCGTGACGCGTGCCAGCGCCGCTTGAGAGGCGGGGAAGTCACGCACGAACGTGATGCGGTCGCTGGCAAAGCGCGCGGTCACGTGGGTGGCCATGCCGAGGTCGAGGAGGCCGTCGCGGTCACCGCCTAGGCCGTCGGGCAGGTCGATGCCCGCATTGCGCAGCGCGGTCTGGATCTGGACTGTGGTTGCGGACAGCGGGTCGACGCCGAGCGCCGACTCGAAAGCCTGGGCATAGGTGACGTGCACCGTCGGGCCCACCGGGCGCAGCGGCTCGAGCAGTGCGCGCAGCAGCGCTTCGACGTCGTGCATCAGAGCGCAGTGATCCATGCCGAGCCGGTACCACTCGATCATCGTAAATTCGGGGTTGTGCCGGCGGCCGCGCTCGCCCTCGCGGAAGACGTGTGCGACCTGGTAGAGGTCCGGAGCGCCGGCGCACAGCAGCCGCTTCATCGCGTACTCCGGCGACGTATGCAGGAAGCCCACGCGCGTGCCGTCGCTGCGGCGCACCTCGAGCGACTCGAGGTGCAGGTCCGTGACGGCGGTGCGTACCAGCACCGGCGTCTCGACTTCGAGTGCGCCGGTCTGTGCGAAATGGGCACGCGCGCGCGCCAGCAACTGCGCGCGCAGGCGCAGCGCGTCGAGCGCGGCGGTCGGCCGCCAATCGTCGAGCAATCCGTCGCTCATGCGACCTGGGCCATCGCCTGACCGAGGCGCAGCGTGGCACCCGGGGCGAGCCCTGCGGCGAACCGGGTTGCGTGATTACCGAGCAGCAGGACCACTGTCGAGCCCATGTTGAAGCGGCCAAGTTCCTCGCCGCGCGACAGCTGACGGCCGATGCCCGCCTCGACGGAGTCCGCGCGGCCACCGCGCCTGCCCGGGGGATTGATCTCGCCGGCGAAGACCGTCTCGATGCTGCCCACGAACAGCGCGCCCACCATCACCACCGCGAGCGGGCCGCACTCCGTATCGAATTCGCACACCACGCGCTCGTTGCGGGCGAACAACCCCGGGATGACACGCGACGTGGCGGCGCTGACGCTGAACAGCTGTCCCGGCACGTAACGCGCCGCGCTGAGGCGGCCCGCGAGCGGCATGTGGATGCGGTGGTAGTTGTACGGCGCGAGGTAGATGCAGGCGAAGCCGCCACCTTCGTAGCGGCGGGCCGCCGACTCGTCGGCCAGCAGGTCGCCCGCGGTGTAGTGCAGCCCCTTGGCCTGCAGCAACTGTCCCTCGCGTACGGCGCCGAACTGGCTCAGCGTGCCGTCCACCGGCGAGACGAGGTCGCGTTCGCTGCCTTCGAGCGGCCGCACGCCCGGTTTCAGTGCACGGGTGAAGAACGCATTGAACGACGGATAGGCGAACGGATCGGGGTCGGCGGCCTCCCGCAGGTCGATCTGCGGATATGCGCGCAGCACCGTGCGGAGCAAGAGGTCGCGCAGCCAGGGTCGAGTGCTGCGCGCGACCCGGTGCATGGTGCGCGACAAGAAGTGCTGCGGCAGCAGTTCCTGCAGCAGGGCGAACGCCCGGTCGGACGCGCCGGCGTCGCTGGTGGGAACCGTCATTGGTTGGTCCCCAGGTGCTCGACGATCGCGCGGTAATCGCCCGCGATCGTGGCCGCTTCGTGGGGTGCCGAAAAATACGCCACCACGCTTCCCGCAGGCCCGACCAGGGACAGGCCCGAGCCGTGATCGAGGGTGTAGCCGCCCTCGGGCAGGCTCACCTTGGCGTACGGGATCGAGAAGGCTGAGGCCGCGGCAGCCGTCGCCTCGAGCGAACCGGTTGCGCCGAGGAACCGCGGGTCGAAGAACCGGACGTAGGGCGCCAGGATCTCGGGCGGGTCCCGCTCCGGGTCGACGCTGATCAACAGCACGCGCGGCTGCTGGCCGGCCGGCAGGTCCTCGAGCTGGCGTGCCACCTGCGCCAGGGTGGCGAGCGTGGTCGGACAGATGTCGGGACACTGCGTGAAGCCGAAGAACACCAGCGTCCAGTGCCCGTCGAAGAACGCGGGCCCGAGTGGACGCCCATCCTGGTCGATGAGTCCGAGGGGCGGCAGGGCCCGCGTCGTGGAGAACACCGTCGCGCGCTGGGTCTGCGGCAGCGCGACCCGGGACGGCGCCATCAATCGGGCAAGAAGCAGCCCGGCGCCAAAGGCTACAATGACCAGAACGACGATTCGCAAGGGACGTGCGGCCATGGGCGGGCTCTGGAGACTCGGTCCGGGCTGACCAGGACGCAATTATTCCACAACGACCCCGGCCGCCATGCCCGCTCGATCCGCCGCACCCAATGACTTGCCGAGCGCGCCGACGGTTGCCGCGCTCATCCGCCACGGTGCCGCCGCGTTCGACCGCGCGGGGCTCGCGTACGGGCACGGCACCGACAACGCACTGGACGAGTCGGCTGCGCTGGTGTTCCACGCACTGGGCCTCGACCATGCCGCCGCCGAGGCCGCCTACGCGCTGACGCCCGACGCCACCAGCGTCGCGCGCGTGCTCGCGTTGTTCGACGAGCGCATCCGGCGGCGCGTGCCGGCGGCGTACCTGATGGGCCGCATGTGGTTCGCCGGCCTCGAATTCGAGGTGGATCCGCGGGTGATCGTGCCGCGTTCACCGTTCGCGGAGCTGATCCAGGCGGGCTTTGCGCCGTGGATCGACCCGGCCCGTGTGCGCCGCATCCTCGACATCGGCACGGGCTCCGGGTGTATCGCGATCGCGTGCTCGGCGGCTTTCCCGGACGCGCGGGTGGACGCAGTGGACGTCTCGCCGCACGCGCTCGAGGTCGCCCGGCGCAACGTTGCCCGGCACGGCGTCGGGGAGCGGCTGCAGCTGTTCCTGGGTGACGTCTACGAACCGGTGGGCGAGGCGCGTTACGATCTCATCGTCGCGAACCCGCCGTACGTCAGCGAGGAAGAGATGCAGTCGCTGCCGCCCGAGTACCTGCACGAGCCCGACGTGGCGCTGCGCGCGGGTGCCGACGGGCTCGCCGTGGTCCGGCGCATCCTCGCCGGGGCGGACCGGCATCTCGAGTCGGGCGGCGCGCTGTTCGTCGAGGTCGGCGACAGCGACGTGCGCGTGCAGCAGGCGTTTCCTGAACTGCCGCTTACCTGGCTCGAGTTCGAGCACGGCGGCGGCGGCGTGTTCCTGCTCAGGGCCGCGGACCCCCGTTCATGATGAGTCTGGGCGGGCAGTGCCGTGGGCGACCGGCGCGAATCTGAGGAGTGCGGATGGCGGGCAACACTTTCGGCCAACTGTTCACGGTGACGAGCTTCGGCGAGAGCCACGGCCCGGCACTCGGCTGCGTGGTGGACGGATGTCCTCCCGGACTCGCGCTCAGCGAGGAGGACATCCAGCGCGACGTCGAGCGGCGGCGCTCCGGCACCTCGCGCTACACCAGCCAGCGGCGCGAGCCCGACACGGTGCGTATCCTCTCGGGTGTGTTCGAAGGGCGCACCACCGGCACGCCGATCGGGCTGCTGGTGATGAACGAAGACCAGCGCTCCTACGATTACGAGAAGATCAAGGATCGCTTCCGACCCGGGCACGCGGATTACACCTACCAGCAGAAATACGGCTTCCGCGACTACCGCGGCGGGGGGCGCTCGTCGGCGCGCGAGACCGTCATGCGGGTCGCCGCGGGCGCGATTGCGCGCAAGTACCTCGCCGAGCGGCTCGG
>Ga0209450_10000363_pt1 | contig 24011 bp, 24 predicted proteins | sample FrelakmetLWP11LW_FD_187149 | JGI IMG/M metagenome (GOLD analysis project Ga0209450, IMG submission 187149) | Freshwater lake sediment microbial communities from the University of Notre Dame, USA, for methane emissions studies - LWP11 LW (SPAdes)... | ecosystem: Environmental > Aquatic >...
GATTTCGCTCATTCATCCTCGCGATCATAATCATAAAATGAATTTCAACACTGAGTTTATTATAAAGGTGAAAACATCCAATTTAATGCAGGAAAAAATGTAAAATCATTATTATGAGTGAGAAAGAGCAACTCCTGAAAGAATTGACTTTTGCCTATATCCAATCCTCGGGTCCGGGCGGGCAAAATGTGAACAAAGTGGCAACTGCGGTTCAATTGCGGTTTGATATCAGAAATACCTCTATTCTGGATGAGGAAATCAAAGTTCGCCTGTTGAAAATTGCCGGTAAACGCGTAACCAGCGAAGGAATCCTGGTCATTGAGGCAAAACGCTACCGGTCACAGGAGAAGAACAAGGCAGATGCCATCGGGAGAATGTTGGCTTTGGTAGAAAAGGCTGAAACATCTCCGATAGTGAGGAAACCAACCAGGCCTAATACAGCGTCAAAAGTGAGGAGAGTTGAAGCGAAAAAGCGCCTTGGGGAGAAAAAACAAAACCGCAAAACCCCAGCAAATTGGGAGTGACAATCCATTTATAATTGAAGTATGTTCTACCAGACACAACATTAAGGCCGGGTGGAAAGCTCATGAGAGATATAAAAAAACCTGATCAGACCCTTCAAACAGATCAAAACGAAACGCCTGATCCGCAGGCACGGAGCGCTACGCCTATGGTGCTGATCCTGTGCAGCCTGGCAGCGTTAATCCTCAGCCAGGTGATAAGGGTGGGTATCGCCAGGGAGCTACGCCTGACACCGCTGCTGATCCTGCCTGTGGCGTTAATCCTGTTCTTTATTGGCATCCGCTCAATGGATAAGGGCAGTTTACCCCGGTGGATGGATAAAGTGCTGAACGCTTGTTCGTCCTGGCTGGGAATCCGGCCGGAACAATTCATCAGCCTGATGTATAGCGTGGTATTCAGCATTCTGACCTGCACCGCTGCCGGCTTTCTCTATCAAATGCGCAGTCCCGTAGCGGCAATTCTCTGCTGGTTGTTGAGCATAATGTTGGTGCTTCTTGGTGGCTGGAAAAAACCAGAAGTTGCTCTGAAAGTCTCAAAAAAAACCTGGATAAGCGCAGCGGTAATTTTTGTTATTTCACTAACAATTCGTGCCATCAATACCCCCACCATCCCAATTGTCCTTTCTGGCGATGAAGCTTCATCTGGATTATTTTCGCTCAAGTTTCTTTCAGGTGAGGTGAATAATCTCTTCATCACCGGTTGGTTTTCCTTCCCTTCGCTGCATAATTTTCTCCAATCTCTTTCCGTCAGGATCTTTGGGCAAACCACCGAGGCTTTGCGGTTGCTGGCAGCTTTTGGGGGCGCTCTAACGGTTTTGTTGGTTTACCTGGTTGGTAAGGAAATGTTCGGCAATATCGCAGGTTGGACAGCCGCAATTTTCCTCACCGGACTGCATTTTCATAATCATTTCAGCCGAATTGGCTTGAACAACATATGGGATGGGTTCTTTTTCATTTTTGTGTTGGGATGTGCATGGCTGGGCTGGAAGCACCATTCACGTATCGCCTGGCTACTCGCTGGGGTGGGAATAGGATTGGCGCAATATTTTTATGCTACCGGTCGGGCTCTCTTTGTCATCATTCCGGTTTGGGTGCTTCTCGTAGGATTATTTAACTGGAAGCGGTTTAAGCAGTCAGTTCCGGACCTTCTGACTTCGCTGTGGGTGGCAGTAATCGTGATGTTACCCCTGGCGTGGTTTTACTTGAATTATCCCAACGAATTTTTTGCGCCAATGAACCGTGTGTCCATTTTTGGGGACTGGTTGAATTTCAATGCGCAGGCGTTTGGAGGGTCAAAGGTCCTTGTAATCTTGAATCAATTAAAGCTGGGGATACTTGGATATTTTGAAGTGCCAACCCGAGCCTGGTACGAACCGGGGGTGCCAATTCTACGGGCGATACCGGGAGTCATCTTCCTGATCGGACTGGCTTTTACTTTCGTCCATCCGAAAGATGAACGTGGACAGTTATTGTGGGTGTGGCTGATCGCTAATGCCTTGGCGGTTGGTCTCAGCGAAAGCACCCCGGCGGCGCAGCGATATGTGGCCGCTACACCTGCCCTGGCATTAATGATCGGTTTTAGTCTTTTCCAATTTGTGCAGCTATTAAAAAATTGGCTGCCGAAATGGTCACGAATTTTTAGTATCGTTGTTATCGCGGCAAGTATACTTGTGGCGGTTGATGACCTCCGGTTTTACTATCTGCAATACACGCAAAATAGTGATTTTTCCGGTTTCAATGGTATGGTGGCACAAAAACTGGCTAATAAATTTAAAAATGAGCCTGCAGGTACACCATTGTTCTTTTGCGGCTACCCTGGTATGGGTTATGATTCCATTGCAAGCCTACCATTCCTGGCTTCGCAGATTAATTATATCAACCTGACTGATAACTGGATGCAATCTGACCTGTCGATCCCGGATACAAATGAGGCGTTTTTTGTCTTCCTTCCGAACCATGACGCAGATCGTACTTATACGGAGAAGAAATTCCCCGGCGGTGTGTGGAGCGAAGAAAAATATAGAGAAGGTGAAACCCTATATTGGTTATACGAGTGGCAGGGGAAATGAAACTATCTCCAACTGGTATCGTATGTAAATGGAAATCAACACTGATTTAAGGTTGAAATCATCTGAAATATCATATAATACTTTAAGTTAACCAACCATTCAAAGGGAAAAAAGGAGATAAAAAATGTGGTATTACACGCTCAATAATCAACAGGTTGGACCCGTCGACGAAAAAGAGATCAAGAAATTGGTCGATAGCGGCGTGATCAACCAGGCAACCATGTTGTGGACCAATGGCATGGCCGGCTGGGCCCCGATCAGCCAGACCCCGTTAGCCTCATTAATGGGAGGAGTTGTTCCCCCGCCGATGGGCGCATATGTTGCCCCGTATGTGGCAGAGGATCCTGAAGTTGTGAAGATGAAGAAGCTTTTCATGTGGTTCTGGATCAGCCTTATAGGAATTCTTCTGTTTGGACTTGGTCTTATCGCTGCGTTTATCTTCTTCTTCATCATCATTTACAAGTCCTGGAAGCTCGTGCAACACGAGGGTGTACGCGGTGATGCTGACAAGATGGTTGCCTATGGTTTCATCCCCGGATGGAACTTCTACTGGTATTTCCCTGAATTCATGGGTCTGGCAAAGGAATTGAATGCCGCCATGGATAATGCAAATGTAACAGCTGAACGCATCAACCTTGATTTCGTAAAATGGATGCTCATACTCCTCTATGGCTCCGGAGTGACCTTTGGCTTATCCACAGTGGCTTTCTTTGTCATGTGGATCATGTACACTAACAAGGTCAAGAACGCTTACAACGCCCTTGTTGTCGTGAAGAAATAAGACCGTTTAATGCAATTTATAAAGCAGGGGCGGTTCATGAAACCGCCCCTGCACATTTTAAGGGGGAAATTAACTAAAAACCTATCAAGGTGGCTCTTGCCGCCAGTTCAAAGAACCAGCCGGGGACAAAACTGAATACAAGCAGCGCCAATCCGGCAAAGATAGCCACGGCGGAAGTCCAAAAATTCCAATGGAAGTTGGTTTCACCTTCGGTAAAGTACATCTTCACCACAACACGCAGGTAATAGAAGGCGGATATAAGCGAGGTAAGCAAGCCAATGATAGCGAGCCCAATAAAGCCGCCTTCGATAGTGGTGCGGAAGAGGTAAAACTTGCCCCAAAATCCGAGGGTGAGCGGGATGCCGGTAAATGACAGCATGAAAACCGTCATCAGCGCCGCGCTGATGGGTGATTTCTTCCCCAACCCGGCAAGGTCATCCAGGGTGTTGCCGCTGTATTTGTCACCTTCGAGTCCGATCAGCACTGCCCAGGCACCCAGGGAAGCCAGGCCGTAAGCCAGCAGGTAAAATAATGCTGCAGCGATTGAATTCTGGCGGGTGACGGCATCACCAAATGGGACGAACGCCATCAGCAGGTAGCCGGCGTGCGCAATGCTGGAGTATGCAAGCATGCGCTTGAGGTTGGTCTGGGATATTGCCACCACGTTTCCAACGATCATTGTGAGGGCAGCAATGACCCAAAAGACAGGTGTTAGCGCAGGGGCGAGTTGTGGGAAGATGAGCGAGAACACCCGCAACAGGGCTGAAAAACCGGCCGCTTTAACGCCAACGGACATGAACGCGGATACAGGAGAGGGAGAACCCTGGTAGACATCCGGCGTCCAGGATTGGAAGGGCACAGCGGCAACTTTGAATCCCAGAGCGATCAGAACCAGCACAGAGCCGATGATCATCAAGGTGGGGTCGTAAAGACCAGCGCCAACGAACTTGAAAATATCCAGGAGGTTGGTTGTGGTGGTAGCGCCGTAAATCATGGCAATACCAAAGAGCAGGAACCCGGAGGAAAAAGTGCCAAGCAGAAAGTACTTGAGACCTGCCTCTTCGGATTCAAGGCGCGGGTAAGCCAAACTGGCCATGATATACAGGGGGATAGAGAGTAATTCAAGCGACAGGAAGATCATGATCAGATCGCCGGCGCTCGACATTAACATCATGCCGCTGATACTGAAGAGGATCAAAATGAAATATTCACCGCGGTGGATATCGTGGCGCTTGAGGTAATCATAAGCCAGGCCAATAGCCAGGATACCGGTTATGGCAAACAATGGCTGCAGGAAATTGCTGAAGCCATCCACCAGGATGAAACCACTAAACCCGGAGAAATTCTCTCCAGCCTGAAAAACGGATGCAGCCAGTGACAGCAGTAATCCGACCACCGCCAGAACAGGCGTCCAACCCGGTTTGTACTTTGACAGCCAAAGATCAGCCATTAAGAGAAAGAGCGCCCAAACCAGGAGAACGATCACCGGGAGAATTGAGAAAAGGTCAATAATTGTCATCGATTTACCTCTCTCTTAATGCACAAGGCTGGCTGCGTTTTGGACCAGAACGGCAAGTTTTTCAACTGCAGGCGCCATGAGCATGAAGAAGGGTTTGGGATAGATACCGATCCAGAACGCCAGAAGCAGAATGGGAGCAAGCACAAGAATCTCGCGAACTGACACATCCTTGAGCTTCAGATTCTCATCGTGGGTTACCGGACCGAGGAACAACTTCTGGAACATATGAAAGAGGTAAACGGCCGCCAGGATCACCCCAAAGGTAGCCACCCCGGCAAACCAAGGTGAACCAAGCACGGTGGATTTAAAGGTGCCCAGCAATATGGTAAATTCCCCTACAAAGCCGTTGAGACCGGGCAGACCAACCGAGGAAAGCACGGTGATCAATGCCAGGGTGCCCATCACTGGCATCACCTTCCACAAACCGCCGAAGTTTTCCAACACGCGGGTGTGGCGTCGTTCGTAGAGAAGACCTACGACCAAAAACAAAGCGCCGGTTGACAGACCGTGGTTGACCATTTGCAGGATAGCACCTTGAATTCCCTGCAGATTGAGGGCGAAGATACCGAGGACAACGAATCCGAGATGGCTAATGGAGGAATAGGCTACCAGGCGTTTAACATCTTTCTGGCGGTAAGCCACAGCCGCACCGTAGATGATTCCGATGACCGCCACCCCTGCCATCCACGGAGCGAGTTGCATGGAAGCATTAGGGAAAAGCGGCAGGTTGAAGCGCAGGAAGCCGTAGGTGCCCATTTTGAGGAGCACGCCGGCCAGGATGACAGATCCAGCCGTGGGGGCCTCTGTGTGGGCATCCGGCAACCAGGAGTGCAGTGGGAACATGGGCACCTTGATTGCGAAAGCCAGACCGAATGCGCCAAAGAGCCACAACTGCGCGGTCGCAGGGATAAGCCCGGCACTTGAAAGCAGGGAGAGATCAAACGAGCCGTATTGCAGGCCAATCCAGAGGATTCCTGCCAACATCAGAATGGAGCCGGCGAATGTATAGAGGAAGAACTTGACCGCTGCATAAACGCGGCGCTCGCCACCCCACAAGCCGATGAGGAAGTACATGGGGATGAGGGTGAATTCCCAGAAGATATAAAACAGAACCATATCCAGGGAGAGGAACACGCCCAGCATACCTACTTCCAGGAGCAGGAAAAAAGCCATAAAGCCTTTCACCTTCTCGGCTACTGCTTTCCACGTGGAAAGGATGGCAAGGGGGGTGAGGAAGGTGGTGAGAAGCACCATCAGGATGCTGATGCCGTCGACACCGAAATGGACACCGATGGGGTTCCCACCCAGGTTGAACCAGGGTAGCAAAAATTCAAACTGCATATCACCGCTGGCAGCATTGAATTGTGTGAGCATCCAGATGGAGAGACCAAATGTGACAAGGGCTGTTGACAGAGCCGTCCAGCGCAGAGCATTCTTCCAGGCTGGTTTGAGCAGCAGGACAATAAGGACGCCAATGAGTGGGAAGAACGTGACCAAAAGAAGAGGATTGAGTGTCATCGGCTGTCCTTTATTTGAAAAAGATATAGGTCATGATGACTACCAGACCCAAAAGCATCCACAACGCATAGGTGCGGATGTAACCGTTCTGGAATTTCCGGATGCCTTCAGCCAGCATGCGTGTTCCGGCAGCCAACCCGCCGCCGATACGGTCAATGACGCCCAAGTCAACTTGCTCTGCCATGAATTGAGCGGAGGCTTTGTAGGGATTGAGGAGGACGGCTTGATAGAATTCATCCACCCACCATTTACTTTCCATACCCATAAAGACAGGACCAAGACCCTTTTTGAGTGGGTCCACTTTGGCTACTTCAGCCTTGCGGCCGTAGATCAACCAGGCGATGCCCAACCCGCACAGCGCAAGTGCCAGTGAAATGCCGGCAACCAGCCAGTTGAAGTGGGCGGGCTCGCCTTCACCGAGGGTATGAGAGAGCCAGGTTTCCAGTGTGTGCACGCCCGGGAAGTTGAGCGCTCCACCAAGCACGGACAGGGCAGCCAGGATAACCAGCGGCAGGGTGACCACCAACGGACTTTCGGTGGCATGTTCAGCGGCTTTCGTTTGCGGCTTACCGAAGAAGACCATGATAAGCTGACGCCCCATGTAAAAGGCGGTGAGAAAAGCAGCGAATGCCAGGACAATAAAGATTGCGGGTTGGGTTTGCCATGCAGAGAGCAATATCTCGTCTTTAGAGAAGAAGCCAGCTAGCGGGGCAATGCCAGCCAGTGCTAGCGCCCCAATGAGATAAACCCAGAAGGTGAGGGGCATCTGCTTGCGCAAGCCGCCCATCTGGCGCATATCCTGGGGATCGGTGTCGTGATCGGGGTGAGCGCCGTGATGCATCCCGCGCTCCACGCCCTGGATGACCGAACCGGCTGCCAGGAAGAGTAATCCCTTGAAGAAGGCGTGTGTCACCAGGTGGAACATGCCAGCGACTGTTGCGCCCATACCGACTGCAGCAACCATGAAGCCAAGCTGGCTGATGGTGGAGTAGGCGAGCACCTTTTTAATATCATATTGCCCGACGGCAATGGTAGCAGCAAAGAGGGCGGTAGCCGCTCCAACCCAGGTGACCACGGTTTGGGCGGCGGGCACAAGGGCATAGAATACTGAGCTGCGCGCGACAAGGTAGACCCCAGCGGTAACCATGGTTGCCGCATGGATGAGGGCTGAAACAGGCGTCGGGCCTGCCATGGCGTCCGGCAGCCAGACAAAGAGCGGAAGCTGGGCAGATTTGCCAGCCACGCCCAGAAGCATGAAGAGGGTGATCAGCAGCATCACGCCGGGTTTGGCAGCAGCCACGACTGCAGCCTGTGAGAAGACCTGGTCAAACTGCAAAGTGCCGAAATTGGTGAAAATGAGCAACATGGCGATGAGCAATCCAAAATCGCCGACGCGGTTGGTGATGAAGGCTTTCTTGGCAGCGATGGCATTGCCTATACCATCCTTGCCCTTCTCAAACCAGAAACCGATGAGCAGGTAGGAGCACAAGCCCACGCCCTCCCAGCCAACGAACATCATCAGGAAGTTATCGGCGCAGACTAGGATCATCATGGCAGCGATGAAGAGATTAAGGAAGACAAAGAAGCGGGTAAAGCGCCCGGCGTCGCCGTTATGACGCACGTCATTGTGCATGTAACCGATGGAGTAAATGTGGATGAGCATACCCACGCCGGAAACCACCAGCATCATCACCACCGAGAGCGTATCCACACGGAACGCCCAGCGGGTGGTGAAATCGCCAATGGTGATCCAATCAGCGAGAACAACCGTAGTGCCTTCGGTATGACCAGTGAGGGCAACAGCCAGCAGGATGGAGACCACGAATGCAAGTCCGGTGGCAAGGCTGGCCAGCGTTCCTGCAAAGACCTCACCCAGTCTCCTGCCAACGAGCAGGTTGATGCCGAGCCCGATGAGCGGAAGGAAAACCACCCAGGGAACCAGGTTGAAGAGTTGAGTAGATTCCATAATCCTCCCGGTTAACCCTTGAGATTGGTGAGCTGGTCGATATCCACGTTGTGCTTACCGCGGAAGATCGTGACGATCATAGCAAGACCGACGGCAACTTCAGCTGCGGCGGTGACCATGATAAAAATGACAAAAATCTGACCGTCGACCTGTTGGAACTGGTTGGCAAAGGTGATGAAGAGCAAGTTGGCAGCATTGAACATCAATTCCAACGACATGAAGATCACGATGGCGTTCTTGCGGACAATGAATCCGACGATTCCCATGCAGAACAGGATGATTGCCAGACCGAGTGGAAAAGCGATAGGGATCATCTTACTTTCCCTCCTCTTTCACAGATTTCTTGGTGAGAACAACAGCGCCAATGGCTGCTACCAGCAGGATCACCGAGGTGATCTCAAAAGGCAGGGAATACTTGTTATACAGCACCTGTGCCAGCGTCTTGGGGTCGGCAAGCAGCGCATCTGGCGCTGTGGTAGTGACGGAGATGGAAATGCGTGTGATAAGTGCGTAAAGCCCTTCCAACAGGACTGCGGCAGCCAGCACAATTGCCAACGGACGCTGCCACTTGAGGGGTTCCACTTCTTTGGGTTTGGCGGCGCCCAGGAGCATGATGACGAAAAGGAAGAGCACCATAATGGCCCCAGCGTAAACCGTGATCTGTGCCAGCGCAATAAAGGGTGCTCCGAGGATGAGGTAAAACACCGCAACGGACAGAAAATTGAGGACAAGAAACAAAGCGGAATAAACCGGGTTGCGGCTTAAGATAAGTCCGGTTGCGGCAGCAATAGCAACGATCGCCAGGAAAATAAAAATGAGCATATTGATCGTCATATTCCCTCCCTAATCCGTTGGATCTTTCATTTCAGGTACGGACCGGGTGTAGACACCGGGTTCGGTTTTCTGCGGTGTGGGGCTGCCGCCAGCAGGCACTTTGACCAATAAGCGACCCTTATCATATATAGCAGTCAGGCGGTCAGTGTAGGAGAGCTCGTAATCTTTTTCCAGGACGATGGCTTCGGTGGGGCAGGCATCTTCGCAAAAACCGCAGAAGATGCAGCGCAGCATGTTGATCTCGTAGGTGCTGGCGTAGCGTTCACCGGGGGAATAACGTTCCTCGTCAGTGTTTTCGCCGGCTTCAACAAAGATGGCGTCAGAGGGACAGGCTGCTGCACAGAGCGCACAACCGATGCATTTTTCCAGACCGTTATCATAGCGCTTCAACTCGTGGAGCCCGCGGAAGCGTTCACGTACGGGACGTTTTTGTTCCGGGTACTGGATCGTGACCGGCTTGGTGAATAAAGATTTGAACGTGGTGAGTAATCCGCGAAGCATGACTAACCTCCAACCAGTTTCATCACCACTGCCGTGACCATAACGTTCAGCAGTGCGAGGGGGAACAGGATCTTCCAACCGAATGCCATCAGGCGGTCATAACGGATCCGCGGTAATGTTGCCCTGATCCAGACGAGTAAAAACAGCAGGAAGACTACTTTGATGACAAGATAGAGGGGACCGAGCCACGGTTGTTGATCTACGAATGGTCCCTGGAACCCGCCCAGGTAAAGGGTGGCGCCGATCATACTGATGGCGATCATCTTGATATATTCGGCCATGAAGAAGAGCGCGAATTTCATACCGGAATACTCGGTATGGTAACCGGCAGTGAGTTCTTGCTCTGCTTCGGGCATATCAAAAGGAGCACGGTTGATTTCAGCCACGACGGCGATGAAGTAGATGAGACCGCCAACAGGCTGAAAAACGATGAACCACATATTCTTTTGGGCGTTGACAATATCCAGCAAACTCATTGAACCAGCCAGCATGATGGGTCCGAGGAATGATAGACCGAGAGCCAGTTCATAGCTGATCATCTGTGCAGTGGCACGCAAGCCGCCAAGGGTGGCGTATTTGTTGTTGGAGGACCAGCCGGCCAGGGTGATACCGTAGATGGAGATGGAAGTAACTGTGAGGATGTAGAGAGCCCCAATGTTGATGTCGGTCAATCCCAGGCTGAATTCCTTGCCAAACAGGGTGATGGGAGGACCCCATGGAATGACGCCAGTGATGATGAGCGCGGGGATGACGGTGATGACCGGGGCAAGCGTGAAGAGCAGCTTATCCGCGTTGAGGGGAGTGATTTCTTCCTTCATGATCAACTTGAGGGCATCGGCGATTGGCTGCAGAATACCGCCGGGACCGGCACGATTGGGTCCAATGCGGACTTGCATACGCGCCAGAACTTTGCGTTCGAACAACGTTACATATGCAAAGCCGAGGGTCATACCAAGGATAATGATGAGACTTTTAACGAACCATTCAATCACAAGTCCGAGGGTCATAGGGCACCTCGCTCTTTGATGGATTCAGAAGCAATATTTTCCGCCCCTGTTGGTGCAGAGGAAGGGATTCCGCAACTGCGGGCAATCAGCAACACATCTTCAGGCTGCTCCAGATTGATCTTCACAACGGAGGAGAAGTCCTCGCCGTTAAGCTTGATCTTCAACGTCTGACCATCGGTGATATCCAATTTGAGGGCTTGAGCAGGATGAATAGCGATTCCACCGGGCTCCATGCGCTTTTCCAGCAATGGAGTGTAGTCCATCAATTGTCCGTGGTCGTACAGGCAGGTGATGGGTACTGCCAGTAAGTCGCCGTTATTGAGCTTCGTTTTTGCGGGTGCAGCACAGCGGGCGGGCACATTCTGGCTACTAACCAGCGGAAGATGAACACCTAAACCGAACGTATTCTTGCTGGCGGTACCACCGTAGGAAGCATCTCTGCCGCCTATAGCAGGTACCTGTTCTTTGACTTCGCGCAATTTCGCCAATTCAATAGCAGGGAATGCCAAGGCGAACCATTCTTTATCCGTTGCGGGCAGGGCTGGTTGACCTATCCCCTCTAAAATCTCAGAGAGAATGCCTTTGTCAGGTTTGGTGCCTTCGAGCGCGGGGACGGCTGCGCCGACATATTGGACGCGGCGCTCACCGGATACATAGGTGCCGGAGCGTTCTACCGCGGCTTGCGCCGGGAAGACTACGTCTGCCAGTTTGGCGGTTTCAGTGAGGAAGAGCTCCTGTACGATGACGAAACCAGCGCGCTGGACAGCGTCCTTGAGAAGCGGGTCGTCACCCACCGGGTCAACCCCGACCAGGTAAAGCCCCATGGCGTTGTTGATGGTATTCACCAGGTTGGCGTCCGGGAGGACACCCAGTTCTGCAGCACCCTGGTCGTTGGCATGTTGCCACACCGGAACAAGGCCGTTATTGGTACGTCCAAAATGCCTTGTCTTGACGAGCTGTTCAGCGCAGGTTTCGGCTAACGCGGAGGTATGGGAGAGTCCCATGCCGTCGCTGCCGTAGAAGATGACCAGGTTTTCGGCATTAGCCAGTAAATCAGCAGTTTCCTTATCATCCTTGAATAGACTACGCAATGTTTCCACTTCTTCACCGTAGTTGTAACGGCGCTGGAAAGAGGCAAATTTATCAAGGCGGGTCTTGCGGGCATTGGCTACGATGAGGGTTGTTCCACGTTGGGCAGCTTGTTTGACGCGCAGCCACCACAGCGGGGCTTCCTGGTGCAGGTTGGACCCAATGACGAGGATCACAGAACCCTTTTTGAGATCGCCCAGATTGGAACCAGCAGATAACCCAACCCGGGTGGCCCACTCACCGCCGCCCATATTGGAGTAAAGAGCAAGTTTGCTATTGGTCACACCGGCGAGTGTTTTTGCCGCATAGAGGTCTTCGTTGGTCAGGCGGCCAGAAGCAAGAGTCACCAGGTTATTGCCCGCCGCCCTGATTTTTTCTGAAGCTGCATTAAGGGCTTCTTTCCATGAAACGGATACGAGATCACCGTCTTTGCGCAGCAGGGGCTGATGCAGGCGTTCAGGGGACTCGGCATAAGTATAGGTGAAGCGTCCCTTGTCGCACAACCAGATCTCGTTAACTTCTTCGTTCTGGCGCGGCATAACCCGTTTGATCACCGTTTTGCCATTACTTTTGGCTTCTCGGCGCACATCGTAAGTGAGGTTGCATCCCACTGGGCACTGTGAACAAATCGAAGGCTTGTGGGTTAACTCCCAGGGGCGTGCACCAAAATGAAAATCAGTGGTGGTGAGTGCGCCGACAGGGCAGATATCAGTGGTATTGCCTGAGAATATGGAATCAAATCCAGGTTCGGAGAGGGTATTGATCTCCAGGTTGCGACCGCGTTGATAAAAACCGATCACCGGGTCATCAACCACCTGGTCCTGGAAGCGTACACAGCGCGCGCACTGGATGCAGCGTTCGCGATCTAAAAAGATGAGTTCGCCCAAAGGTGAATGCTTCGCGGCGTGGTTCTTCTCATCTAATATAAATCGGCTGGTTGCAGGGCCAAAAGCCATGGTCTGGTTTTGTAACGGGCATTCACCACCTTTGTCGCATACCGGGCAATCCAGCGGGTGAGAGGTGAGGAGGAACTCCAGCACATCCTTGCGGGCAGCCATCACCTTTTCAGTAGCGCCCCAAACCACCATTCCTTCAGAAACAGGGGTGGTGCAAGCGGTTTCCAATTTAGGGCCAAACCCGATCTTGGGAGTGCCGTCGTCGTTGAGTACGGGTGCCCCTGTGGCGCGGTCAACTTGCGGACGGCCAATATCCACCAGACACATGCGGCACATTCCCACCGGTTCAAGCTTGGGGTGATGGCAAAAGACCGGGATGATGATGCCGGCTTGCTTGGCAGCGTCAACGATGAGCACCCCTTCAGGAACGCACACTGGGCGGCCATCAATTTTGAGTGTAATTTGTTTTCCCATCCCGTCACTTCTCCAAGCGGGCTTCGAAATCAGCCCGGAAATGTGTAATACCGGAAAGCACGGCCATGATCGAGAACTCTCCCAATGCACAGAAGCACTTATTCTGCATCTGGCTGGCAACCGTCTGCAGTAGATCAATGTCTTCCTTGCTGGCCTTGCCGGATTCAATGCGCTCGGTGATGTGGCTCATCCAGTAGGTTCCTTCGCGGCAGGGGGTGCATTTGCCGCAAGATTCATGCTTGAAGAAATGTACGGTGCTGTTCACCAGGCGACTGACATTGACGGTTTCATCGAGAACAATGACAGATGCAGAACCCAATGGCGCGCCTACGGCTGAGGTAGCTTCATATTCCATCGGAATATCGAGCATCTCTTCGGTAGCAGGGATGAGCGTGGAAGAAGCACCGGCGGGCATAATAGCTTTGATCTTGGCGTCGTTGAGAATACCGCCACCGTGCTTGAAGATCAACTCACGAAAAGTGGAGCCAAGCGGCAGTTCATAGTTGCCCGGGTTCTTGACACGTCCGGAAAGCGAGAAGATTTTGGTGCCGGGACTCTTTGGTGTGCCATTTTCGCGGAAACACTCAGCGCCCTTTGCCAGGATATAGGGCAGGTTCGCAAGTGTCTCAACATTGTTGATGACGGTGGGCTTGTCAAATAAACCTGCCACAGCCGGGAAGGGCGGGCGTAAACGTGGTTGCCCCATGCGCCCTTCAATGGACTCGAGCAGGGCGGTTTCTTCACCGCAGATATAAGCCCCCGCGCCTAAATGAGTGTGGATGCGCAGGGAGTAACTGGTTCCGAAAAGGTTATCGCCAAGGTACCCTTTGGAAGTCAATTCATCAATGCGTTCGTCGATCTTGCGTTCGATCTCGGCAAATTCACCGCGGAAGTAAATGTAAGCATCGTGAGCTTCTACGGCATAGGAAGCTATCATCATGCCTTCAAGGAATTGGTAAGGATTGAACTCCATCAGCTCGCGGTCTTTGAAAGTGCCAGGCTCGGATTCGTCAGCGTTGCAGACCACATAATGCGGCCAGATGGTTTTCGGAAGGAAGGACCATTTGACGCCGGTGGGAAAGCCTGCCCCGCCGCGTCCGCGCAGCCCTGAATTTTTAACTTCGTTAAGAACATCGTCAGGTTTGAGCGCGGTAACAACATTTTTCCACGTCTCAAAGCCACCATTGGCGATATACGTTTTGAGTTGGTTTAGGCCGGGGATGTCACGGTGGCGCAGGAGGATAAGATCACTCATGGTTGCCTCCTTCGCCGGTTTTTGCCAGGCTGGCGGTCATCGACTTGATCCAATCCAGCGTTTTTTCTGGCGTCTGGTTCTCGTGATACTCCATCTCATCACCGATTTGCGATTGGAACAGCGGAGCCCGGTCGCAGGCTGCCAGACATTTGACTTCCTCGATCTCCACCATGCCGTCGGATGTGATTTCACCGGGTTTGATGCCCAGGGACTGGCAAACCGAGCGCAGGTAGTCTTTAGCACCGCGTAAATCGCAGGCCACATCGGTGCATACCTGGATGCGGATCTTTCCGCCGGGGGCATCATGGTACAGCGTGTAATAGCCGATCACAGTGGCGATTTCAGTGGCTGAAAGTCCGGTAATCCCGGTAAGTTCGTCAATGTCAGCGCGTGAGACGAATCCCGTTTTGAGCTGTGCCAGGTGCAGCAGGGGCATCACCGCAGACTGTTTTTGTTCCGGCGGGTATTTTGCCAGGATATGTTCGATCTCGGTTGGGTATTTCTTCAGAAGGCTCATCGGTCTGTATCTCCTAAAACGATATCGATACTTCCAATGATTCCCACCAGGTCGGCTACAAAGTGACCTATTGCCATTTGAGGTAAAGCCTGCAGGAGCATGATGGAGGGGGTACGGTAATGTACGCGGTAGGGCTTGGGTCCGCCGTCCGATTCCAGGAAGACACCCATCTCACCACGTGGAGATTCCACTGCTGTATAAACTGACCCGACCGGCGGGTTGAAGCCTTCTGTCCACAACTTGAAGTGGTGGATGAGAGATTCCATGCTGACACCGATCTCGGACCGCGGTGGGGGAATGTACTTGCGGTTGTTATCGCGCACAGGTCCGTAAGGCAGCTTGTTGAGCGCCTGCTCGATGATACGCACCGACTGGCGCATCTCCTCGACACGCACCAGGTAGCGCCCATAGATATCTCCGGTGGTCTGGGTGGGAATATCGAAGTCATACTGCTCAAAGCCGCAGTAAGGATTGGCTTTGCGGTAATCAAAAGGCATGCCGGTGGCACGCAGAGTGGGGCCGGTCACGTCCCAGGCGAGGCAGGTTTTGGTATCAATTTTGCCGATACCGCGGGTACGGTCAAGGAAGAGCGGGTTTTTGGTGAGGAGTGATTCGTACTCGTCGATGCGTTTGGGCATGATGGCAACGAGGGTTTTCACCGCGTCTTCGAATTCAGCCGGTACATCACGCCACAAACCGCCGGGGCGGATATAAGTGGTCATCATACGTTGACCGGAGCACATTTCAAAGATATCGAGCACCAGTTCGCGTTCGCGCATGGCATAGAGGAACACTGACATGGCAGCCAGGTCGAGGGCGGAGGTGCCGATCCACAGCAGATGGGATTGCAGACGGGAGAGCTCCACCAGTATGACGCGGATGGCGTCAGCCCGGGGAGGAGATATTAGACCGGTCAGTTTTTCAACAGCCAGGGTGTAAACCAGGTTGTTGCCGATGGTGTACATGTAATCAATACGGTCTGTCATGACTTCCGCTTTTTGGTAAGTCTTGGATTCCATATTCTTTTCGATACCGGTATGGAGATAGCCGATGTCAGGGATGACATTGACAACGATCTCGCCGTCAAGTTCGACTATGAGGCGAAGAACACCATGCGTGCTGGGGTGCTGCGGACCCATGTTGAGCACCATGGTCTCACCGGAGATGGCGCGGGGGCTCACCAGGTGGCGCAGGTCGTCGAGGGTGAATTCCTGTATCTCTCTCATGGCAGCCGCACTCCCTTCGGCTTGCGCAGGTCGATATCTTCAAAGTTAAAGGTGTACTGCACTTCTTCATAGCCCAGGGGATAATCCTTGCGCAATGGATGCCCTTCCCAATTGGGCGGCATCAGGATACGGCGCAGGTCGGAGTGTCCTTCAAACTTGATACCCATCAGGTCCCACAGTTCGCGTTCACGCCAGTTAGCATTGGGATAAACCGTTTCCAGGGTGGAGATGGTAGGGTTTTCTGCTGGTAAACCGGCGCGGAAGTTCAGGTATATGTGCAGGGTGCTGGAATAGAAAATGTAGACCATATGGAACCGCGGGGTTGTTTGCGGGCAATAATCCACTGCGGTTTCAACGGCGAGAACATCAAAGCCGAACTGGTCGCGCAGGATCTTGGCAGCCGGCACCACCTGGTCGGGGGTGAAGGTCAGGGTAACCTCATCGCGGAATTCCGCGACTTGGGCATTGAACATCGATTGCAGAGTATTGACAGCAGGAGATAAGAGATCATTCATTGGCTCACCTTATTTCCATTTGGCGAATTTTTCGTCGGAGACTTTTTTGTGTAATAGCACGATGCCATTGATCAACCCTTCAGGGCGCGGCGGGCAACCGGAGACATAAACGTCAACGGGGACGATTTCGTCCACTCCCTGTAGGACGGCGTAGTTATTGAAGACGCCACCGCAGGCTGCGCAATCTCCCATGGCGATGACCCACTTGGGTTCGGGCATCATGTCATACAGGTTACGCAGAACGGGAGCCATTTTTTGAGAAACGCGCCCGGCTACGATCATCAGATCGGACTGGCGCGGGCTGGCGCGCATGAGTTCCATGCCAAAACGGCTTAAGTCGTAACTGGGGGCTTCAGCTCCCATCATCTCGATGGCGCAGCACGCCAAACCAAAGAGCATTGGCCACATCGAGTTGGTGCGTGACCAGTTGACCATTTTTTCAAGGTTGGTGGTAACGATTCCGACATTGCCGGTTTTCTGATCTACTCCCATTCCAAAGCTCCCTTCTTCCACACGTAAATAAACGCTACCAGTAAAATGGCGACAAAAATGAACATCTCCACTAGGGTGAAAAGCCCCATTTCTTTGAAGGCTACCGCCCAAGGCAGGAAGAAGATTACCTCAACGTCGAAGAGGATGAAGAGCACTGCCACCAGGTAATACTTGACGGACATTTGGCGCGTTCCAGGGCCGTAGGGAATCATGCCGGATTCGTAAGGCTGACCTTTTTTGGTATTGGGGTGGCGCGGTCCGAAGAAACGCCCAAAGATGAGTACAACACCCGCGACAACCACAGCAAGGGCAAGTAAAACGAACAAGGGGATGTAAGAAAGCAACATGGAAAAATCTCCTGTGCGGAGGATAAGATATTCTATTTTAATGCACTCTTGCCCATTTTTCTAGATGACATATTTCCTCGGAAAAATCCTTTTTTACAAAATATTAATACAATTCATATCCAATTAGTTATAATTAAACAATGGAATATAAGGAGATAAAAATGAACAAAAACAAGATGTGGTTTGTATCAGCGGTTTTGATCTTATCGATGGGAATACTGGCAGCATGCGCTAAAGCACCAGTAGTGCCAACCGACATGGCAACGATGGAGACAGACACACCAGCGGTGCCGACAGTAGGAGCCGCCAGCGAGACTTTGACGCCCGACCCTGGAACAGTTACGCCGGAAGTGACTGTTACCTCATCAGGGGGCGATGATTTCAAGGTGGAAATCGAAGACTTTGCGTTTGTTTCTGACACCTTAACGGTTAAAGTAGGTACCACGGTCACCTGGACGAACAAAGATAATGTTGGTCATACTGCCACCAGCGATACAGGGGTATTTGATTCGGGAATGCTCCAAAAAGGCGAATCTTTTTCATTTACTTTCACCAAGGCGGGGACATATCCCTATTTTTGCACACCTCACCCATACATGGTGGCAACCATAGTGGTTACTGAATAAAATAGGTTTCGATTTATAGAAGACTCCCCGGGTGCGCCCGGGCACTCATAAAACAATTCTTTAGCCTCTCAGATTTTTATAATTCTTGTTTCCGGTTTTCACTTAAACGAATCGGGATCAGAAAAGATTGGCTATAGAATTGGTTCTGAAAAAAAAGATCAATTGTCTGAGATTGGGTTTTCAATTTATAACTATTGAATAAGTGTGCTGGAGGGGGATTAATCGGAAAAAATTAGATGGCAAAATTTGTTTGCCATTTTTAAGAAGCATTAAATACAAATTCTTTCCAAATGATTCTTTAAACCACGGGTACTTATTGTTGACCCAGGGAAATTCCATCCTGTTGTAAAATAGACTGAAATGTCTGGACAGAAAAAATCCCCGCGCTTTATTGCTTTGTTTGAAAGTCTAATCACCTCACTTTTATGGGCGTCCTCCTTCGTTTTGGTAAAACTAATACTTAAAGAAATCGGTCCTCTTACAACTGCGGGGCTTCGATATTTTATTGCCTTTTTAATTCTTGCGCCATTTCTTTTTAAACAAGGGGCAGCAGTTCGCAATCTCAAACCCAGAGTTTGGTTTCTTCTTCTGTTAGTAGGCATAAGCGCTTATACAATCGGGAATGGGGCGTTTTTCTGGGGATTGAAATATCTTTCACCAACTACCACTTCTTTAATATTGAGTATGAATCCAATTCTTATCTTGTTGGCGGGTATATGGTGGCTTAAGGAAATACCGACAAGGACGCAAATAATTGGGTTTGTGATTTGCCTGGCAGGGACCATTGTTTTCTTCCTGAATGGACTTAAGGCAGGTGAGCCAACCGGATTAATCATTACCATCGTGGGGTTGTTCGGGTTTGCTGTGTTTGGAATCCTTAGCAGGGCTTTCGCTAGAGATAAACAAATTAACACTCTCATTTTGACGGCAGTCCCATTAGGCTTCGGAGGAGGTGTTTTACTCATACTCGCAATCGCCTTCGAAGGCATTCCTCATCTTTCATGGCAAGCAGGCGGTATATTGCTTTGGCTGGCGTTGGCGAATACGGCTGTGGCATATATGTTGTATAACCATTCCCTGCAAATACTGACTGCTCTAGAAATGAATGTGATGTTAAATTTATCTCCTCTTGGTACGGCGTTGCTCGCATGGTTGTTGCTCGGAGAACGATTGAGCTTAATAAAATTCATCGGCATGGTAGTGGTTATTGCCGGAGTGATCCTGGTACAACAGAGAAAAAAGTCTCAGGTTGAGATTGAAATAGTTGAACCAATTTTGGAATTAGAGCAATAACAGGTTTTTCTTAATAAACAAAGATTTGATGTGGGTTTTAAATTTTTACGCATGGATCTGGCAACCATCTTGAGACAATTTGTGTATTTGTAATAATTTTCCCTTATTAAATGAATAAAAAATCCCCCGCATGTGCGGGGGAGAAACAAATTGGGTTTCCTTATGATCTTTCTTCGAGTTTCCGCTTGTTTTGTTTCCTTTGACCTGCCGATTTCCCCATTTTAAGGCAAGGCCGGGTTGGGAGCGAAAATCTGCCGGATCGATCGCTAAGGTGCCACAACGTCTTACCTGTGTTTTGCAAATTCCTGTTCAACAAAATTCCAATTTACAACTGTCCAAAACGCCTTAATATAATCCGGGCGGCGATTCTGGTAATTTAAGTAGTAGGCATGTTCCCAAACATCCAGCCCCAGGAGGGGAGTATGCCCTTCCATGAGGGGGCTGTCTTGGTTGGCAGTGGAGTACACCTGCAGTTTCTTTTCACCATCCAAAACCAGCCAAGCCCAACCTGATCCAAAACGTGTTGTTGCGGCAGCATTGAACTTTTCAACAAAACTCTCGTAGGAGGAGAAGTATTTTTCCAACTCGGTCAAAAGCGCACCGGTAGGAGATTTTTTACCGCCGGGAGTAAGGACTTCCCAGAAAAGAGAGTGATTAGCATGTCCTCCGCCGTTGTTGCGGACTGCGGTGCGGATGGATTCAGGCACTTTGTTAATCTCTCGCAGCACCTGTTCAATGGGTTGACCAAAGTATTCCGGTGCAGATTCAAAAGCTTTATTTAAATTGTTCACGTACGCTGCGTGATGTTTGTCGTGATGGATTTCCATCGTGCTCGCATCGATCGCGGGTTCCAGTGCACCAAAGGTAAATTTTAGAGCAGGTAATTCAAAAAGCTTATTCATCGGTTTCCCTTCCAATGTATTATTATCATAATTATGATAATAATACTCCTAATAAGAACAAATTTCAAGTGTTTTATATAAGAGCTTTATAAGAGTTTTTAATGGAATACTCACATTAAAATGCGACATTGTTGATCAGAAAAAGACTTTCGGAATTTATTCGATAAATTATTTGGATTGAATTTGAAATAAAGGTGGTGGAAAATGAACCTTATTTCACTATTCCATATCTACGCAGTTGTTATCACCTTAAAAAACGGATTATTTTCCATATTTAAACTGCGGGGAATAAAAAAACAACTCAGTATGGAAGCTCCGAACCCACGAGCCACTACCGAAATCCGATCCGTGTGGGGAGGACTCTATTTTGGATTAGGCATTGCAGGGATGGTTTTTCCAATTCCGGAAGTGTACAAAACAATAGGCATTGTTTATATGGTGAGTAATGTGATCCGGGGAATGTCCATGATTTTTGATAGATCCATCGACCGCGCTGGCATACAAGGCATGTCCTATGAGATCATCCTGGCTTTCTTACTATTTTTATAATGTGACAAAAAAAAAGGATTGACCATTGAGCATTATTTCAATTCTGAAAATTATTGCAGTTATTGTTACGATATTGACCGGGGTTTATTCGCTGGTGCAGCCGAAAAGGCTCAAGGCAATAAACGGGTTGGAAGCCGCTACTCCGTTTGCTGTAACAGAGATCCGCGCGGTGATGGGGGGTACTTTTATCGGATTGGGAATCGCGGCACTGATCTTCCCGTATATTCAGGTATTTAAAACGCTGGCGATCACCTACGCTGCCATTGCGGTTATCCGGGGGATTTATATGGTAGTTGATAAATCCGTAGATAAGTCAAATTTGATGCTACTGGCATATGAGGTGGTTTTGGCAATCGTTCTTTATTATCCGGTGTAAAGCACAGGGAATAGTAAGTTTTGATAGTCAACCAAGCGAGATAACTAAAAAACCGGCTCTAAAAGTTAGAGCGAGATCAACACAATTGCCGCCAGGCATAAGACCACGCCGGCTTTTTGCCAGTTGCCCACCTTCTCCTTGAGAAGCATGGCTGCCAATAATACGGTGACTGCGGGGTAAAGGCTGGAAATGACTACAGCGAAATCCAACCGGGAAAGAGCCATGGCAAGCAGGAAGAAGACATTCCCCGCAGAATCCAGCAAGCCAGCCAGCAACGCAATGGGATTTCGGCGGATCGATGGGAAGGGCAGGCGCTTGACCGCAAGCAATGTCAGAGCTGTAACGAGCATGACCCCGCGTGCAAATAACAACGGCAGGAAAACCCCGATGCTTTCCACCTGCCCGATGAAGATGAAGTAACCGCCAAAGCCGGCTCCTGCCAGAAATGCCAGCCAAAGTCCGTGATGGTCTTTTATGCCGTCCGCAGCAGCGGACATGGAGACCAGCCAGATGCCCACAAAGGCAACGGCGAATCCGATCAACTGGAGGACAGCCGGGGTGCCGCGGGTGAGAAAGGTGAATCCCACTGGCAGGGCGGCTCCCAGCACAGCGGAAATTGGCGCCACAGCTGCAGCGTTACCACGCGAGAGGGCGGTATATAACGAGGTGATGCCAACAGCCCCCGAAAGCCCTGCCAGAAGCGACCAGAGAATGCCCATCCCGGAAGGGACAGCTTCCTGTCCAACCAATGCAGCAGCACCCAGTATCACTATCCCGGAGATTGCTGAAAGCGCCAGCACCTGGAAAGGGCTGGCTTTACGGGTGGCAAAACCACCACTGAAGTCACCACTGCCCCACAATAGGGCAGCCACGAGTGCAAGAATGATCCCGAGCATATTTCCTTTCGAATGCAAATTATTATACAATGGGGAATAACAAATCCAGTTGTTTTAACCAGGTTAATTATTTCGTGAAACAATTAAATCGTAAAGGAAGGTGCCCCATGCAAACAGAGAAGAAATGGTACGACTACCTGACCTTGAACGGATATCAACTTGGATTGAGCATGGCTTCGGGCGTCATCAGCCCGCTGCTACTGCCAGCACTGGTGCTGGTCTTCATGCCCGAAGAGATGAAGAACACCTACACCGCCCTGGTATACGTCACCGGATTGGCAGTAGCCATGTTCATCCAACCGGTGATGGGCATGTGGAGCGACCGCTGCACCAGCAAATTTGGCAGGCGGCGCCCGTTCATCTTCTGGGGAGCAATACTGAATATTGCTTTCCTGGGGGTGGTTGGAGCTTCCCTCCTGTTCAAGGGCTCGCCGTTGGATAATTTCTTCCAATCCGCGTTTGCCATCCCGACCTCGCTGGCTGTATTGCTGCTGGGCATCATTGTTCTGCAGATCTCCTCCAATATCAGCCAGGCTGGTCAACAGGGATTGATTCCGGATGTTGTACTTGCAAATCAGCGTGGGCGCGCCTCGGGTGTGAAATCACTGATGGAAATGATCCCGGCTGCTCTCGTGTTATTGATCAGCCCAATGATTGACAAACAATATTTCTGGCGGGTGATCGTAATTTTGATGGCCACCTACCTGGTGACCATGCTGGTAACGGTACTTTTCACCAAAGAAACCCCAATTACTGAAAAACCACCGCGCCCAGAAGGCCGGCCGATCCTGCGCATGTTCTTCCTGACAGCCCTGTTTGTGGGCGTCACCCAGTTGGCGCTGTGGCTGGTTAAAAGTGTGGGAAGCTGGTTGCCGGTGGCGACAACGTCACTTGCGACCAGGGTATTTCTCGTAGGTTTGGCAGGACTGCTGGGAATGGCAGGTTCCATTGTTATCGGGGTGTATTTTGGCGCCCAGGTCGGCATTGGCAAAGAAGCCAAATCGCAGAAATCCTTCATCTGGTGGGTGGTGACGCGCCTGATGTTCCTGGCAGCCATTGGCTCTGTACGCAACTTCACCATGTACTTTATCAAGGATGTATTGAATTTGCCCAACCCAGCTACAGTGACCACCCAGGTGACCGCGGTGATCTTTGTTTTCCTGTTGATCACATCACTGCTGGGCGGGTACCTTTCTGACAAAATGGGACGCAAGAAGTTGCTGGCGGTGGCCGGGTTGGTGGCATTTGTGGGCACGCTTATCCTAATCTTCTCCCGAAGTCTTCCGTTGGTGTACGTGGCAGGTGCTTTTCTCGGTCTTGGCACCGGTACCTTTATGTCAGCCAACTGGGCACTGGGTACGGACCTGGTGCCGGCCAAGGATGCCGGTCGCTATTTGGGGATTTCCAACCTGGCAGGCGCTGGCGCGGGGATTGTGGGCTCCAGCATAGGTGGCCCGCTGGCGGATTACTTCAACGGGATACAGCACGGTTTGGGCTACCCGGTGGTGTTTGCGCTTTATGGTGGCTTGTTCCTGCTTTCGGTATTACTGCTGCCTCGAATCATAACCATCAAAAAAGAGGAAACAGTAGGCAATGGTTAGAAAGATCCACCTGATCTTTAAGACCCACCTGGACGTGGGCTTCACGGATTATGCATCGGTGGTGGTGAACAATTATTTCTCGAGCTATATTCCCGCCTCGCTGCGCGTGGCACGCGAAATGCGTGAATCCGGCAAGCCGGAACGCTTCATCTGGACGACCGGCTCATGGTTGATCTATGAGTATCTTGAACAGGCAACAGGTGAGGCGCGGAAAGAAATGGAAGACGCTATAACCCGCGGG
>Ga0209450_10000364_pt1 | contig 23989 bp, 17 predicted proteins | sample FrelakmetLWP11LW_FD_187149 | JGI IMG/M metagenome (GOLD analysis project Ga0209450, IMG submission 187149) | Freshwater lake sediment microbial communities from the University of Notre Dame, USA, for methane emissions studies - LWP11 LW (SPAdes)... | ecosystem: Environmental > Aquatic >...
GCCGGCCCAGGACCTCTCCGAGAACATTCCGGTTGCTAAAAACGGGCGATATCTGCTAGTTTATGGGGCGAAACGAGCCCCGGAACCGCCATGACCATCGAGCGCAACGCCCGCCTCCGCGAGGTCCAGAGCTGGGGCGACCATTTCCGCTTCGTGATCGACGCCCCGGCGATCGGCCGGGACGCCCGGCCGGGCCAATTCGTCATGGTCAAGGTCTCCGAAGGGAGCGCCCCTCTTCTCCGCCGCCCCCTCGGCATCCACGACGCGGATGCCGCCGGCTTCGAGCTCTTCTTCAGGGTCGCCGGGCAGGGGACGGAGATCCTGTCGCAGAAGCGGGAGGGCGAGCGGCTCGACATCATCGGCCCCCTCGGCCGGGGCTTCACCGTCGCCTCGGCGGCGAAAGGCCGGACCGCCGCGCTCGTCGGCGGCGGCCGGGGCATCGCGCCGCTGTTCTTCCTGGCCCGTGCCCTCGCGGCGGCCGGCGCCAGGCCGGTCATTTTTTACGGCGGCCGGGGCCTGGCCGACATCCCGCTCCGCGACAGGCTCGAAAAGGCGGGCTTCGAAGTCCGATGCTCGACCGACGACGGCAGCTTCGGCTTCGCCGGCTTCATCACCGCCCTCGTTGAAAAAGAACTGGCGCGCGTCGAGCCCGCCGTCGTCTACGCCTGCGGCCCGGACCCGATGATGAAGGCCCTGGCCGCGATCACGGCCAGGCACGGCCTTCCGGCCGAGTTCTCGCTCGAATCCGTCATGGGCTGCGGCATCGGGGCCTGCTGGGGCTGCGTCCACCGGATCAGGAACGAGGGCGGGGACGGCTGGGTCAAGATCTGCGAGGAAGGCCCGGTCTTCCCCGGGGAGCGCATCCGATGGCCGTGACGCCGAAGCCGGTCGACCTCACCACGGACCTCGGGTTCCTGAAGCTCCGCAATCCGGTCCTTACGGCCAGCGGCACTTTCGGCTACGGGCTCGAATTCGAGCCCTATCTCGACCTGGCCAAGCTCGGCGGGATCGTCGTCAAGGGCCTCTATTATAAGGCCCGCGAGGGCAATCCCCCGCCGCGGCTGGTCGAGACGCCGAGCGGCCTCATCAACGCCATCGGCCTGCAGGGTGTGGGCGTCGAGGCGTTCGCGGCGAAGGTCCTGCCCGAGCTGCGCCGGCTGAAGACGGCGGTCATCGTCAACGTCTGCGGCGCGGACGACGACGAATACGCCGCGGTCGTCGAGTTCCTCGACCGGCAGGAGGGCCTCGCCGCCTACGAGCTCAACATCTCCTGCCCGAACGTCAAGAAGGAAGGGGCCTGCCCGGCCCTGTCGCCGCGGACCACCTTCGACCTCGTCAAGCGGATCAAGGCCGCCAGCCGCCGGCCCCTCATCACCAAGCTCTCGCCCAACGTCACCAGCATCGTCGAGATCGCCCAGGCGGCCGAGGAGGCCGGAACGGACGCCGTGGCCCTCATCAACACGATCCTGGCCATGGCCATCGATCTCGAGACGCGCCGGCCCAAGCTCGGCAACGTCTACGGGGGCCTGAGCGGCCCGGCCATCAAGCCCATCGCCCTGCGCATGGTCCACCAGGTCGCCTCGCGGCTCAAGGTGCCGGTCATCGGCATGGGCGGCATCATGACCGGGGCGGACGCCCTGGAGTTCCTCATGGCCGGGGCGGCCGCGGTCGAGGTCGGAACGGCCAGCTTCATCGACCCCGACGCCGCCGTGCGCATCGTCGACGAGATGGAGCGCTGGTGCGCGGCCCACGGGGTCGCGGCGGTCCGCGACGTCGTCGGGACCCTCAAGACATCCTGAACCCGCGAAAGGACGGCCCCATGAGCATGACCAACGCCGACCGCATCATCATCGCCCTCGACGTCCAGACGAAGGACGAGGGCATCGCCCTGGTCAGCCGGCTCAAGGACGCCCGGACGTTCAAGGTCGGTTTGGAGCTCTTCACGGCCGAGGGCCCGACGCTCTTCCGCAAGCTCAAGGCGTTGCGCAAGGACATCTTCCTCGACCTCAAGCTCCACGACATCCCCAACACCGTCGCCGGGGCGGTCCGCTCGGCCTTCAAGCACGGGGTGCAGATGATGACCATCCACACCTCGGGCGGCCGGGAGATGATGGCCAAGGCCTCGGAGACCGCCCGCCAGATCGCCGCGGAGACCGGCCGGCCCAAGCCTATCCTGCTCGGCGTCACCGTCCTCACCAGCCTCAAGGGCCCCGATCTCGAGGAAGTGGGACTGAGCTCGGATGTGGCCTCCCAGGTCCTGCGCCTGGCCGGCCTGGCCAAAGCGGCAGGCATGGACGGGGTCGTCTGCTCGCCCCAGGAGATCGAGGTCCTGCGCAAGGAGTACGGCCGGGAGTTGGTCATCGTCACGCCGGGCATCCGGCCGGTCTGGGCGGCCGCCCAGGACCAGAAGCGGATCATGACCCCGGCCGAGGCCGTGGCCAAGGGAGCGGATTACCTGGTGATCGGGCGCCCCATCACCGGCGCGCCCTCGCCGAACGAGGCCTTCCTCAAAGTCGTCGAGGAGTTGGATCAGAGCCGGCCATAGCGGACGGCGAAGGCCCCCTTGACGATCCAGCCGAACACGACGTAGAGGACGGCCACCACGACGACGCTCAAGAGCATATAGCCCGGGATCTTCTTCTTCGGCGTCTCCATCAGGGACGTGTCGAAACCCAGATAGAGGATGAACAGACCGTACAGGCTGGCCAGGACGCCCAGGGCCCACAGCCCGGGGATGATGTAGAGGATCCCGGCCACCCAGCCCGGCGTCATGCTGTAGACGGCCAGCTTGAGGGCGCTGGTCATGTTCTTGGCCGAGGAGAAGCTAGGGGCCAGCTCGTTGATGATCAGGGCGAAGAGATAGACCGCCGCGATCCAGAGGACGTAGGAGACGATGGCGTAGCCGAGGGCCCGGCCGATGGGCCAGCGGAAAACGCCGACGAGGGGGAGGCGCCGGCCGACCAGGACGTTCCCGAGGAACTGGAAGCCGGCCGGGAAGGCGGCCAGGATCATGACGTAGGAAGTGAAGAGCTCGGCCGGGGTCGTCGGCTCGGCCTTGATCTTGACCCACTCCTCCTTGGGCTTCAGCAGGATCGATTGGACTCTCTGCGCGATATCCATGGGCTCTCCTCCCTCAAGTGGCCTCATGATAGACCAAGGCCGGGGTGGTGTCAACGCAGGGGGCCGCCGGGGCCGGGCGGGTGGAATGGAGGCGCGGGTCGGACTCGAACCGACGAATAAAGGTTTTGCAGACCTCTCCCTTAGCCGCTTGGGTACCGCGCCAGGATCGTCATGAGATCGAGGGGATCGTTGGAGCGGGCGATGGGACTTGAACCCACGACCTTCTGCATGGCAAGCAGACGTTCTACCACTGAACTACGCCCGCCCGCTCGTCCCTCCCCTGAGGGATAGCACGCCTTAAACTAGCAGAATCCCCGGAGGCTGTCAATAAAAAGAGGGACCGGCGCGTAGCGAAGTCTGCGGAGCGGAGCGGGCTCTACCGCGCGACGTTGATCTGGACCTCGTTGCCGAGGTCGACGGTGTCGCGGGCGGAGAGGATCTTGATCGTCGAGGTCGCGCCGCGGACGTCGACGATGATGGCGCTGGCGACGGCCTCCCGCGGCAGGTCCGGCCGGGCCTGGTGGAAGATGTTGAGCTGGTCGCCGATCTGGACGCAATGCTGGCGGCCCATGTCGATCAGGGCCCACTGGCCCGGGCCGGCGATGTGGAAGCCCCACTCGATATAGACGACCCTGCCCCGCTTGCTGGCGTTGGGGTCCATGTCGCCGAAGCCCTGGTCCTTGCCCATCTCGCCGGGTTCCTCCTCGAAGGGCAGGAGATAATCGCCGATCGCCACGCCGCCGCAGCCATTTTCGATCTTGGCCGAGGCCGTCCGGTCTTCGAGCCGGACGACCCGGGCCCGGCCCTGGCGCTTCATCACGGTCCCGAGCTTGGGCACCACTTCCCGGATCCCGACGATGAGGAACAACTGCCCCATCTCGAGACCGTCGGCCGCGCCCCTGTTGATGTAGATCAGGGCGTCGTTGTCGTACATGGTCCTCTCGTTCATCCGCTCGGCCCCGATGATCTGGATGTCGGGCATGAGCTTGCCCTGCTCGTACATGTAGAACGAGCAATTGAGGTCCGACTCATTGATCAGCTGGTAGGTCTCGTCGAAGATCTTGGGCTTCTTGAGGTCCAGCTGCTGAACGTCCTGAACGTCCTGGGCGAAGGGCCGCCCCGGGACGATGAGGACCAGGCTGGCGACGAGAAGGGCGAGGCCTCCGCAAAGCGCCGGTTTTCTGCTCATGGTCACACCTCTTGGCCGATAGACTTCCACCGGGGGGTATTATACGAAGCGTTTCTTGCGGCTGTCAACATTCAGTTAGCACCCGATCCCAATGGACAAGCGTCCTCGATTCGATTAAAATGAATCAAACCATAAGGTTAGTCGTGCCGAAGCGCCGAATGTCAAAAAAAATCACAGTCGCCCTGATCTTCGGGGGCCGCTCGGCCGAGCACGAGATCTCCCTGATCTCGGCGACCGCCGTCCACAAGAATCTCGATCCCGGGACGTTCGAGGTCCGCTGCCTCTACGTCACCCGGGCGGGCCTCTGGAAGGCCGTCCCGGCGCCTTCGGCGGATATCCGGACGCTCGAGCGGGGGCCCGCTTTCTCGTTCCTGCCCTGGCAGGCCGGGCCGGCGGCGGACGGGCCGTTCGCGGACATCTATTTCCCTATCCTCCACGGGCCCTTCGGAGAGGACGGCACGATCCAGGGACTGCTCGAGATGGCCGGCGTCCCCTACGTCGGGGCCGGCGTCGCCGGCTCCGCCCTGGGGATGGACAAGGCCCTGGCCAAGTCCGTCCTCCGCGACCATGGCCTGCCGGTCGTCCCCTTCGAGACCGTCCGGGAAACGGACTGGACTAAGGACCCCGCCGCGGTCCTGCGCCGCGTCCACCGGGCCCTGCCCCTACCGCTCTTCGTCAAACCCTCCAACCTCGGCTCGAGCGTCGGTATCACCAAGGTGCCGGACCGGGCCGGCCTCCCGGCCGCCCTGGCCGCGGCCTTCCGTTACGACCCCACGGCCCTCGTCGAGAAGGGCATCGCCGGGCGCGAGCTCGAGCTGAGCGTCCTCGGCAACGAGGCGCCGGAGGCCTCCCTCCCCGGCGAGGTCATCCCCTTCCGGGAATTCTACGACTACAACGACAAATATATCGACGGCAAGACCCGTTTCACCATCCCGGCCGCGCTCCCGCCGCGGACCACGGCCCGGGTCCGGGCCTTGGGCATCGCGGCCTACAAGGCCCTGGCCGCCGAGGGCATGGCCCGGGTGGACTTCTTCCTGGAGAAAGGGACCCACCGGCTCTACGTCAACGAGATCAACACCATCCCGGGCTTCACCGAGATCAGCATGTACCCCAAGCTCTGGGCGGTCTCGGGACTGCCTTTCCCGCGGCTGCTCGAAAGGCTCGTCGACCTCGGTTTCGAGCGCCACCGGCGCCGGAAGGCCTGCGTCGAAAGGGACCGCTGATGCGGGTCCTGGGCATCGACTACGGCGACCGCCACATCGGATTGGCCCTGAGCGACCCCCTGCTGATCACGGCCCAGCCCCTGGGCTCGTACGATCTCACCGGCAAGGAGAGCGCGGACCGCCAGTACTTCCGCGATCTCGTCGCCAAGCACGACGTCGGGGAGATCGTCCTGGGCAATCCGCTTCGCATGGACGGCAGCGCCGGGACCCGGACCGAGAAGACGCAGGTTTTTGCGGCCTGGCTGGAAAAGGCCGTCGGCAGGCCGGTCACTCTCATCGACGAGCGCCTGACGACGCGCCAGGCCCTCAAGACCCTCGAAGACGAAAAGCTCCGCGGCCGGAAGAAGAAGGACTGGGAGGACCGGATCGCGGCGGTCATCATCCTCTCGACCTACCTCGAGCGGAAGCGCAGTGCGGACCATGGTCCTGAAGTCGATTAGGGCCGTCCTCGTCGCCGCCGTGTTCCTCGTGGCCGCGGCGACAGGCTGGATCGTCCGCGCTCTGACGGCCCCGGCCGGCGCGAGCTCCGGGCCCGAAAGCCGCGGGGTTTATTTCGAGGTCGAAAAGGGCCGGAGCGCCCGGGCGGTCCTGGATCGTCTCGAGCGCGAGGGCCTCGTCCGGGGCGCGCTCCCGCTGCGGCTGGCCTGCCGGATCTTCTACCCCGGGGAGCGGTTCAAGGCGGGCGAATACCTCTTCTCGACGCCGCTCGCCGCCAAAGCCGCGCTCTTCCGCCTCTTCGGCGGCCGCATCCATCTCGAACCCGTGACCGTGCCGGAAGGGCTGACGTCCGGGGAGATCGCGGCGCTCCTCCGGCCGGACGACCCCGAAGGCCGGGCCGCCTTCGGCCGGGCCTCGCTCGACGCCGGGCTCATCGCCGACTTGGACCCCCGGGCCCGCGACCTCGAGGGCTACCTCTTCCCGGACACGTACAACCTGCCGCGCCGGGCCCCGGAAGCGGACGTCGTCGCGGCCATGGTCGCCCGTTTCCACGCGGTCTTCGACGACGCCCGCCGCCGCCGGGCCGGCGAGCTGGGCCTGAGCGTCCGGGACGCGGTGACGCTCGCCTCGCTCATCGAAGAGGAGACCGCTCTCGCCGACGAACGGCCCCTCGTGTCGGCCGTCTTCCACAACCGCCTGAAGATCGGCATGAAGCTCGACTGCGACCCGACCATCGCCTACGCGCTCAAGCGCGAAGGTCTCTACACGGGCCGGCTGCTCTTCAAGGACCTCAAGTTCCCCTCTCCGTACAACACGTACCTCCGCGCCGGGCTGCCGCCGGGGCCCATTTCGAACCCGGGCCTGGCCAGCCTCGACGCGGCCCTCCATCCCGCGCCGGAAGGCTATTTCTACTTCGTCGCCCGCGGCGACGGCTCGCACCGGTTCAGCCGGACGCTCGGCGAACATCTCGACGCCGTGAAGAAATTCCGGGCATTGCAAAATCGCTGAAATTTGCTATAGTATTTTTCCTTTTGCCTTCCCGGAGGCCCGAGGGAGATAGGACAGAGCGTTGTAAAGGTCCTTTACGCGCCCCGTCCGATCCCCCCCGAGAGACAGATAGAGAAGACCGATGGAATTGGCATGGGATTTGCTCTATAGGATGTCGGAAGTGAATGAGATGATCCCTACAGGAGGAAAAATGAAAGCTTCCAGAACGATCGCAGCCGCCCTCGAGCTGCTCTTCATCGCCAGCGTTCTCGCGGTATCCGTGCAGGCGGCCCCCGCGGTCCAGAACAAAAAACAGGAACCCAAGCCCGCCGCCAAGGCTTCGATGCCCAAGGAGATCGAGGCCGTCATCCAGGAAGGTCTGGCCGCCCGGCAGGGACGTCAGGACATGCCCTTCAGCTTCCTCAAGCCGCTCGTCCTGCCCGCTCAGGCCAACAACCTCTACCCCATTTTCTACTTCAAGGCCAAGAACGGCGATCTCGGCTATGCGCCTTCACTCTCCGGGTCGGGCGCCATGGAGACGACCCTGAACGCTTTCTTCGAATTCTTCCAGGCCGACGCCACCGGGGCGCTGAAGTCCAGGTTCGGGGGCAAGACCCAGGCCGTCCTGACGACCGACGGCACGGGCTACGCGCCCGAGAAGGAGGACTGGTATTCGTTCGGCATGACCCTGCCCCCCGGCAAGTACACGATGGCCCTCGTTCTCGGCACGCCCGACATGAAGAAGCTCAGTGTCGCCTACACCGACATCACCCTGCCCGGACCGGACGCCTATGAGACGACCCTCTGGCCGACGGACCCGATCATCGTGATGACCATGGACCAGGTCGATCAGGACCTGCGGCCGACCATCCACCGCGGCTACTTCACCTGGGGCGCGGCCAAGGTCGTGAACAACACCGCTTGCGAGATCGCCGCCGGCGAGAACCTGGAGATCCTCTTTTTCGTCCTCGGCGCCGCCGCCAAGGACCCCGCCGATCCCCGGTCCGCCCTCGATCTCGAGGTCAACTACGAGGTCCAGAGCCTGGACGGCAAGCCGGTCATCAAGTGGACGCCCCAGTCCTACGAGCTCTATCTCGTCAACCAGCCCCTGCCGCTCTTCCAGACCATCCAGAAGCTGGACGAGAAGGGCACCGTGCTGGGCGAAGAGAAGAAGCCCCTGGGGCCGGGGAGCTACAGTCTGGCGATCACCGTCACCGACAAGGTCTCGGGCAAGAAGGCCGATACGAAGATGGCCTTCTCGGTCAAGTAAGCCCCCCCTCTTCCGGAACTCCCAAGGACCGCCCCGCGGGGCGGTCCTTTTTTTTTACTTCTTCAGGAAGTCGAGGAGCTGGCGGGCGATCGCGGCCTTCTCGTGCTCGGGGGCCAGGGCCAGGAACTTCTCCAGGGCCGCCTTGGCCTCGGGCACCTTGTTCTGGCCGATGAAAATGGTCGCCATCTGGTAGTAGGCGTCGGCGTAGTCCGGGTTGAGCTCGACGGCCTTCTGGAAACGCGACAGGGCCGCCTCCGATTCGCCGAGGTTGACCTGGCAGACGCCCAGATTGTACTGGGCATCGGGATCGTCGGGGCTCAGCCCGGCGGCCTTCTCGTAGAACGTCCTGGCCTCGGCGTGCTGGTCGGACCTGGCCAGGGCCTCCCCGGCCTCCTTGTTGGCGCTGTAGCTTTCGGGATTGATCTCGACCGCCTTGCGGAAAGAGGCCAGAGACTGCTCGGCCTGTCCGGATTTCTTCAAAGCCAGGCCGAGGTTGAGATGGTAGCTCCAGTTGGCCGGGTCGAGGCCGATGGCCTCGCCGAAGGCGGCCGCGGCCTCGGCGTACTTCTGCTCGGCGTAGAGCCTGTTGCCCTTGAGGAAGGCCTTGTCGGCCGCGGAATAGGACTTCTCGGCCTCGGCGGCCGCGGACTTGAGGACGATCTCGATATTCTGCTGGTCGGCGACGCCGAGGTGGATTTCCTTGGAACCCGGCGCGAAGCCGGGCTTCTTGACGGTGACCATGTAGTAGCCGGGCGTGATCCCGACCTGGATGAAGCGCCCGTCCTTGTCCGTCTTGAGGTCGTACCGGAGGCTCGAGGACTTCTGGGAAACGATCGTCACTTCGGCCTTTTCGACGGGCCTGCCTTCGGGATCGAGGATGCGCCCGCCGATCTTCCCCTGGTATTGGGACCAGGCCGGGACGGCGGACACGAGGAAGACGAGCGCGATGACGGCGGCTGTGCGGGATTTCATCCGTGGCTCCTATCGTCGATCGAGACTTTTTCGCGCCCGCTCTTCAAGGGCCCGGGCGGCCGGCTGGTCGGGAGCGAGGGCGAGGGATTTCTGCAGCAGGGGCAGGGCCCTTTCGGGATGGCCGAGGGCCAGGTGGCACTCGGCGGCCAGGTTCAGCACGGGGATCTCGGTCGCTTCGGACATGAGCTTCTCGAGCGTGGCCAAGGCCGAGGTCCAATCCTTGAGCCCGGCCTGATCGAGGGCCATGACCTTGGCCGCCTCCCGGTCGCCGCCGCGCTCGTACATGGCCATAGCGTGGGCCAGGGACTCCTTGTAGAGCCCCAGGCCGTAGAGCGACTTGGCGAGCAGCAGGCGGGCGGCGGGGTCGTCGCGCCCCTTGAGGACCTGCTCGAAGATAACCCGGGCCGGTCCGTATTCGCCTTTCAGGAAATGCTGGGAGCCCAGGACCAGGAGATGCTCGGGCCCCGGGAACGGGCCGTGCAGCCGGGCGTAGACCCAGGGGATGACCGGGTAGGGCTGGCCGAGGACGACGAAGTCATCCTCCGTCGTGAGGAGCCGCCGCCCGTCCGGGGCGGCCAGCGAGACCCGGGCGCGGTAGTAGCCGGGCTTGACGTCCGCGAGCGGCACTTCGCCGGAGACGAGGAGGGTGGCCGGATCGCCGGGATCGGCCGCGACCTCGGCCAGCGGGAAGGTCGCGGCGGTTTCGTTGGTGTCGAGCGAGAAGAGGTCGAGGACGAATGCGGGGGCCGCGCCGGGGAGGAGCCCGGCCGCGTTCCGGGCCTGGACGAAAACGCCCAGCGTCGCGGCCGTCGGGAACTCGTTGCGGGCGCCGGCGAGATACTGCCGTCCGCCGAAGGCGAAGGCCTTGAGGTTCCGGCTCTGGGCCTCGGGGACGTCGCTGCGGGAATAATAGAGGAGCGGGACGCCGAGCGCGGCCGAGGCGTCCGCCGGCGGCACGGTCAGCCGCGTCTCGAAGGAGGAGAAGTCCTTGGCCGTCTTGTTCTTCAGCAGGAACAGGGCCCGGTAGTCGCCCGGGACGACAGCCAGCAGGTCCTGGAAGGCGAAGCGCTGGCGCTCGTGGGCCTTGTACTGTTCCGGCGAGATGCGCAGCGGGATCTCCTCGGTCCTCTCGAAGACGGTCACCCCCCGGCCGTCCTCGAGCCTCAGGACGAGCTCGAAGCTGGCGTAGACCGCGTTCGCCTGGGTGCCGAAGTTCATCTTTTCCGGCTCGATCGACCAGTGGACGAACGTCTGACCGGCCTCGCGGAAAACGCGGACCCGGAAGGAGCTCTGGATGTAGCTGTCCGTGTATTCCGTCTCGATGTAATCCTTGTAGTTCAGGTAGGACCTGGCGTAGGTGTCGGAGTACTTCTTTTCCGGCAGGCCGCGGACAGAGGCGATGATGGAATCGGAAGAGAAGGACGCGGCGCCGGCCGGCGTGTCGCTCGGCAGATAGCTCAAGGAGGCGCTGGCCAGCTCGCCGTTGACGCCCTTGATGGCCTTATAGGCTTCGGACCGGGTCGCGGCTTGAGAGCTGCCCATGTTCTGGATGACGAGCTTCTCGGGGCCCTCGACCGTCGGCGAGTAGAGACGGAAATCGCCGATCCCCTCGGGCTGGTAGAAGATGAGGTAGAAATAGGCCGGCAGGCCGTATTGCTCGTCCCCCTTGTAGAACCACAGCTCCAGGGGCCAGACCTGCGACTGGGTCGTGTACTGGGTCCTCTCGAGAGGCTTGCCCAGGGCGACGTAGAAGAAGCCGCGGTCGGTCTGACTGCCCCGCTTGGGCGAGTAGTGGCCGAAGGCCTGATCGGCGTAACGGACGCGCTCCTCGTACTCCTTCCGGAACTCGTTCTCCGTCGTGTCGGGGTACGGATCGCGCATCCGCCAGAAGAAGCGGACGAACTTGGCCCGGTCGGCGTTGGTCTGAAGCTTGTTGAAGACGGCCCGCTCGGTCTTGGTCAGGATCGGGGAGACGTCCTCGAGCCAGAGCTGAAGCTCGGGCGAGAGCTTCTCGACGGCGGCCAGGGCGTTCCCCGCGAGGAGGACCGCGAGAAGGAGGACGGACCGGGTCTTCTTATTCAATCGGATCGTCTCGCATTCCGTAAAACTACGATAGCACACGCCCGGGACGTTTTCAAATGAGCCGCCGGGGCCCGGCTCGCCACTTGAAAAAACAGCTTGAACTCGTCCGGGATCTTGGATAGAATCCAAATTGTTGGATGAACCAGCAGTGTTATCTATTGTTATCTCTTTATTTATCAATTGGATATGCCAATGACTGGCCTGGCATTGAAATTGCAGTTCTTTTTAAATGTGATGGTTTCGATGTCTGGACAACCGCAGCCCCCCGATAAGGAGGTGAGACCCCGGAATCTCAGGAATCCCCCCGGTCGATCGGCAATATCCCCTCAACCAGAAAGGAGGCTTGATTGAAGAACAAGATTTTCGCATTCATCGCCGTCGTCCTCCTCCTCGCTCCCGCCGTCTTCTCCCAGTCCCGGGAGACCGGCGCCCTCAACGGCGTCGTGACGGACGACCAGAGCTCCCCTCTCCCCGGCGTCAACGTGACGCTGTCGGGCCCGAACCTCATGGGCGCCAGGGCCTACGTCACGGACGCGAACGGACAATTCCGCTTCCCGGCCGTCCCGCCCGGCGAGTACCAGCTCAAGTTCGAGCTGCAGGGCTTCGGGACGCTTGTCCGCGAGAAGATCCGGGTCAACACCACGGCCACGCTGAACTTCGACGTCCAGCTGAAGCCGGCGTCCGTTTCCGAGGAGGTCACCGTCGTCGCCCAGTCCCCGACCGTCGACGTCAAGTCGACCGAGACGGCGTCGGTCACCCTGTCCAACGAGATCCTGCGTAACATTCCCAACAACCAGTTCACGTCGGATATCGTCAACCTCGCCCCCGGCATCAACAACGACGTCGCCTTCGGCGCCTCGTCGGACACCGGCATCGCCTACTCGATGGACGGCGTCAACGTCGCCGACCCCGACGCCGGCTCGGCCTGGGTCTTCTCGGATTACAACATCATCGAAGAAGCCAAGGTCATGGGCATCGGCCTGCCGGCCGAGTACGGCAACTTCACCGGGGTCATCTTCAACCTGGTGACGAAGTCGGGCGGCAATCAGTTCTCCGGCCACTTCGAGTTCAACTTCCAGGGATACCAGGACACCTCCGCCTTCTGGCAGGCCCAGAACAACCAGGCCTACCTCACGGACTTCCCCGAGCTGTCCTCGCCCTCGAACTGGCTGATGGACATGAACGCCCACGTCGGCGGGCCCATCGTCAAGGACAAGCTCTGGTTCTACGTCGGCGGCCAGTTCTACCGGACCAGGAACCGCCCGGCCGGCTTCCCCGAGGACGTCGACTACAAGCAGCCGCGGATCTTCGTCAAGCTGACGTCCCAGCTGACCTCGTCCCTGAACGTGAACCTGGCCTTCCAGACGACCAATTACCAGGGCACGAACCGCGACGCCTGGGCCAACGTGCTGCCCGAGGCCACGGTCACCCAGGATTCTCCGGACTGGCTGATCAGCATGAGCCTGACCAAGATCCTGAGCCCCAAGACCTTCTTCGACCTCAAGTCCAATTACTTCGAGGGCCGGTACTACCTCGACCCCACGTCCGGGTACGATGCCTACGGCCACTACAATATCGACGAGGGGAACGGCTACGAGGCCGATCAGTTCTGGGGCAGCTCCGGCTACTTCCTCTACTGCGACCGGGCCCGGTTCGGCACGAACGCCAGCCTGACCCATTACGTCGAGGACTTCATCGCCGGCTCCCACGAGTTCAAGTTCGGGGCCGAGGTCGAGCGGTCCATGTCCCGGAACCGCTACGGCTACACCGGCAGCGGCGGCCCCCTCGGCGACAACGTCAAGTACGTCGATTACTTCAGCTACGGCTACAGCGGGAACTACCTGGCCTACCAGTACACGGGGTACGACCATGACACCCGCTACACCCGGCTCGAAGGCTTCATCCAGGACAACTGGCAGATCGCCAAGCGCCTGAACATCAGCCTCGGCCTCCGCTACAGCCAGAACTGGGGCGACGTCAAGGGCATTTCCGGTTCCGTCTACGAGACGAACCGGCTGGCCCCCCGCCTGGGCTTCACCTTCGACATCCTGGGCGACAAGTCGACCATCCTCAAGGCCCACTACGGCGAGTTCACCGAGGCCATGTTCGCCTCCTACCACGACCGCATGAATCCCATCGACAACACGGGCGAATACATCGCTTACTACTGGGACCTCGATGAAGAAGAATGGGTCGAGGATTACCGGGTCGCCCCGACGCCCTACAACATGGATCCCAACATCCGGCACCCCTACATGACCCAGTGGACAGTCGGCGTCGAACGGGAGCTCTTCAAGGACGCGGCCCTCAGTGTCACCTACATCAACCGGAGGTGGAACGACATCATCGGGCCGGTCGACCGGGCCGCCGACTACACGGTCGTCCCGGTCAACGTCTCCGGCTACGGCACGTTCGACGTCTACGACCGGACCGAGGAGACCAACGAGCTCCGCGATTTCCTCATCACGAACATCGAACGGGGCGATCCGTGGGTCCTCCTGGATCCCTACCGGAAGTACGAGGGCATCGAAGTCCTCTTCAACAAGCGCTTCTCCAACCGGTGGCAGCTCCTCGCGTCCTATGTCTACGGCCACGCCACGGGCACCATCGACAACGGCATGGCCGACGACATCGGCTACGGCGGAGCGGTCGGGGATCCCAATTTCTGGACCAACGCCGACGGGACCCTGACGAACAACCCCACCCACATGGTCAAGCTCCAGGGCACCTACGTGCTGCCCCTCGACATCAACTTCAACTTCTACTACCGGGCCATCACGGGGAACGCCTGGACGACCCAGTACCGGACGCAGCGGTTCACCCAGGGCCGGGTCACCTTCTTCGCGGAGGACCGCGGCTCCAACCAATACGAACTGGTCAACAACCTCGACATCAGGCTGGAGAAGATCTTCACGCTGGCGCAGAAGTACCGCCTGGGTCTCATGGTCGACGTCTTCAACGTCTTCAATGACGACACCATCACCTCCTGGGGCACGCGCATCGGCAACAGCGCGACCTGGTACCAGGACGGCGAGACTTACCCGTCGACGAACGGCCACGAGCTCTACAGCATCGCCCGTCCGCGGCAGGCCCGCGTCGGCATCCGTCTCATCTTCTAAGCTCGAGCACCCCGCACACGCTCACGCCCCGGAAGGCCGTCCTTCCGGGGCGTTTTTTTTCCTTGCGGCGGACGGACCCGCCGGCCCTTCCCCCTACACTATTTTACGGTTTGTGATAAAATTGACAGGTCCGCATGCGCAAGAAAAAACGCCCGATCCTCATCGTCGCGGGGGCCCTCCTGGCCGCGGCCGCGGCGGCCTATTTTCTCTTCCTGGCCGGCCCGCCGTCGTTCGCCCGCCTCCGGCAGGGCCGCGACTACAACGTCATCGTCATCACCCTGGACACGACCCGGGCCGACCGCCTGCCGAGCTACGGCTGCCGGGACCTGGCGACGCCCACCCTCGACGCCTTCGCCGCCCGGGGCGTCCGGTTCGAGCAATGCTACGCCCAGACGCCGCTGACGCTCCCTTCCCATACGACGCTCTTCACCGGCACGCTGCCGCTTTTCCACGGCATCCGCGACAACGGCGGGTTCTTCGTGCCCGAGAAGCTCAAGACCATGGCCGAACTGTTCAAGGAAAAGGGCTATGAGACCGGGGCCTTCATCGCGGCCTACGTCCTCGACTCCAAATGGGGCCTGAACCAGGGCTTCGACACCTATTTCGACAAGTTCGACCTGAGCAAGTTCAAGAGGATCTCCCTCGCCACGGTCCAGAGGCCCGCCAACGAGATCCTGGACGAGGCCCTGCCGTGGCTCGAATCGAAAAAGGACAAGCCGTTCTTCGCCTGGCTCCACCTGTACGATCCCCACTCCCCTTATGAGCCGCCGCCGCCCTACGACAAGCTCTACGCCGCCCACCCCTACCTCGGCGAGATCGCCTACGCCGATTCCCAGATCCAGCGGCTCTGGCAGTTCCTCGATTCGAACGGCCTCCTCGAGAGGACCTTCATCGTCTTCGCCGGCGACCACGGCGAAAGCCTCGGCGAGCACGGGGAGCAGGCCCACGGCTTCTTCGTCTACCAGGCCGCGATCCACGTCCCGCTCATCGTCGTCACGCCGTTCCCCGAGGTCCAGGGCATCGTTTCGCCCGAGGTCGCGACGCTCGCCGACATCCTGCCGACGGTCTGCGACATGGCCGGCCTGCCCGTCCCGCCCGAGGTCCAGGGCCAGAGCCTCCTCCCGGCCTTCTTCGGCCGGCGCCGCAAGGACGCCCCGATGGCCTACAGCGAGACCTATTACCCGCGCTTCCACTACGGCTGGTCGGACCTCAAGAGCGTCCAGGACGGCCGGTACAAGCTCATCCTGGCCCCCGTGCCCGAGCTCTACGACATCGTGGCCGACCCGGACGAGGCGAAGAACCTCGTCTATCTCGAGAAAAAGGTCTACGAGCGCCTGAGCGGGAAGGCCGAAGCCTTCATCGCCCGGGCCGGCCGGAACGCCTACGAGATGGATTATTCGACGGTCGACGAGGAGACGCGCGAAAAGCTCTCGGCCCTGGGCTATATCGGCTCGTTCACGGACCCGGCCAAGCTCAAGGGGAAGACGCTGGCCAACCCCAGGGAGAAGATCGGCGTCTTCAACCAGCTCTCCCAGGCCCGGGAGATGGGCATGAACGGCAAGCCCGACGAGGCCATCCGGATCATCCAGGGGATCATCGCCTCCGACCCCGACATCACGGACGCCTATTTCTCGGTCGGCAACATCCTGTTCCAGGAACGGAAGTTCGAGGAGGCCATCGGCTCTTTCAACCAGGTCCTGGGCCGCAAGCCCGACGATACCTTCGCGGCCATCAACATCGCCCTGTCCTACGAAGGGATGGAGAAGTACGAAGAAGCGGAAAAATTTCTCCTGGACTACATGGCCAAGGGCTTCACGGACTCCCAGTTCTACTTCATGCTCGGGAACATGAACTTCCTCCAGAAGAAGTACGACCGGGCCGTCCCCTACTTCGAAAAGTGCCTGTCCTCCAACGCCGAGTCGGCCGGCTCCTACAACATGCTGGCCGCGATCGACATCATCAAAGACGACCTCGACCGGGCCGAGCAGAACCTGAGCCAGGCCCTCCGGATCAGCCCCCGTCTCTCGACCGTCCATTACAACCGGGCCCAGGTCGCCGAGAAGCGCGGCCGGCTGGCCGAGGCCGAGGCGGCCTATCTGATGGAGCTCGACATCTCTCCCCGGCATTTCAGGTCCATGTACAACCTGAGCCGCCTTTACCGCGAGGCCGGCGACGCGGTCAAGGAGAAGGAATTCCTCGACAAGTGCCTCGAGACCGACCCCCGCTTCCCGCTGACCTACTTCTATCTCGCCCGCATCTACCTCAACCGCAACGAGCGCTACGAAGAGGCCATCGAGCTGGCCAAGAAGGGGATCGAGCTCAAGCCCGAGAAGTCCGAGCTGCCCCTGGGCTATTTCCTCCTGGCCGACCTCTACAACCGGCTCGGACGGTACGACCTCTCGGAGGAGAACGCCCTGAGGGGGCAGGCCGCCGCGGCCGAGGCCGCCAAGTCCCCGAAATGAGCTAGATCTCGAACTTGCGCTCGAGCGCGGCCCGGCTCCCGTCGTTCGTATTGACCACGGTGACGCTCAGGGTGTAGGCGCCGGGCTTGAGCGGTGCGGACGCCTCGGCCTTGAAATCCGTGTCCAGGACCTCTTTGAGGCGGCTCTGCGGGATGTCGAGGGGGTAGGCCTGGGCGAACGTCCAGACCTCCGCGCCGTCCGGGCCGGAGACCTTCATGGTCACCTCGAGGGTCGCCCGGAAGTCCGCGCCGGAGGACTTGAGCCAGATGCTCTTGTAGGGGATGGCCAGGGCGAACCGGGCCGAAGTCCCCTCGGCGACCTCGATCGCGACATCGAGCCCGGCGATGGCGGCGGCGTAGGCGGCCTCGCCCGGCTTGGGCATCCTCTGCAGCGGCTTGTTCCATTCGGTCTGGGCCTGGGTGATCACCGAGATCTGGCTCGCGCTCTCCGGGGCGATCTTGTAGTCGTCGTTCCAGTAATTGTCGATGAAGAGGATGCTGAACATCCCGTACCACCAGATCTCGGTGGGCAGCCCGTAGAACGTGACCCCCCGGGGGTAGGTGATGCGGCTGTCCGGAGGGCCGATGGTGATGTAGACCCGGCCGCGGTCCTGGAGCCAGCCCGGGGAGCCGCCGCCGCTGAAGAGGCGGTTGGAGCGCTCGATCCGGTCGTAGTAATCGGTCCGGTATTCGTTCTCGGCGGTCCCGGGCGTCGGGTCCCGCCGGGCCCAGAAATCCTCGATGAACGGCTCACGGGCCTCCGGGGCCAGGGCCAGGAAGGCCTTCCGCTCCTCCGCGGTGATCGTGTAGCGGACCTTGGAGATGAAATCTCGGCTCTTGGGATCGAGCTCCTTCAAGCCCCGCGTGGACGCGCAGGCGGCGGCGAGCAGCCCGGCGGCCAGGACCAGGACCGTCCGGAGGCGGCGCATGTTCATCACTCCTCCTTGATCTTGTCTTGGATGTCGGCCAGCTTCTTCTTCAGCTCGGGCTGGGACGGGCTGAGCTCGAGCGATTTCCGCCAGACGGTGATGGCCCCGGCGATGTCGCCCGTCTTGACGTAGCAGTCGCCGATCGAGTTGAGCACGTTGAGGTTGGTCCCGAAATAGGTCAGGTAGTCCTTATAGTAGCCGATGGCCTCGGGGTAGAGGCCGAGGGCCTGGGCGCTCAAACCGAGGAACTCGGCGAACTCGTAGTTCTTCTTGTCCCGGTAGAACGGCAGGGCCACGCCCTGCAGGCTTTCGTAATCCTTCAGTTCGACGAGCAGCTTGGAGAGGTCGAGGGCGAAGGGCACCGACCCCGGCGACCGCCGGCAGGCCTCTTCGAGGAGCGGCCGGGCCCGGGCCGTGTCCCCGGTCCGGTAATACTGCATGCCCCGGATGTTGACATAGGAGGGATCGGTCGACGGCGGCAGCGGGGCGTACATGATCCAGGACCGCGGCAGGGCCGTCCGGAGGCTGATGTAGAAGGAAGCCTTGGATGAGAGCAGCTCGGCCCCGGCGCCGTCGAGGAGGGCGACGTTGGCCGAGTAGTAATCGGGGGGGAGGGCGGCCAGAGGGAATTCCTCCAGGACGCGCATCGGGTCCGGCGCGCCGGCCAGGGCCTTGGTCGTCGCGGCCACGACCTGGTTGTTGCGGATGAGCGTGAGGACCAGGCTGCCGTTGGCCTTCAGCTCGCCGGTCAGCCCGCCGAGCTCGCAGTACAGGGTCAGGGTGTCCTGCACGGTGAAATCGTTCCGGGGCGAGGCGACGATCTGGGTCTCCCCGACCGTGAAGGGCTTGACCTGCCCGGCGAACGCGGGGTTGCGGACGATCCGGTAGGCCAGGAGGGGCGTGCTCAGGGTCAGGGTCTTGGCGGGCGGGATGCTGATCGCCGCTTCGATGGAGGTGAACTCCTTGGAAACCGTGTTCTTCCAGAGCAGGCTGAGCTTGTATTCGCCCTCGATGAGCGGGAAGACGTCCTGATAGCACACGAGGCGTTCCCGGACCTTGGCGAACTGTTCGCCGTCGAGCTCGAGCGGCACGCGCCGGTCGAACTGGTAGACGGTCTTCCCCCCGGCGTCGGAGACGATGCCGTTGACGTCGAAGGTGGTGCGATAGAGGCCTTCGAAGCGCTCGATGCTCAGCCGGGACGGTTCGACCAGGAGGTGGACGAGGGCCCGTCCGGCGGCGTCCCGGGTGACCTGGACGAGGGCGTCGCTCTCGATATAGTTGGCCGTGTACTCGACCTCGACGATGTCCTTGTACTTGAGGAGCTTCTCCGCGTAGCCGACCTTGACGCTCTCGTAGCCCATTTTGGGGATCTTCTGGTTGATCAGGATGTCCGAGGACGGCGAAGGGTTGGTGCCGTAGACGTATTCGCCGGGGATGAACGACATCGAGATATCGGCCAGCTGCGGCTGGCGCTGTCTCAGCTCCCCCCAGGCCTGGACCGGATTGGTCATGTCGCCGTTGTACATGGGAATGAGCTTCTGGGGGCCGTCCCGGATCGGAGAATAGAGGATGTAATCGCCCGCGTTGTCCTTCTTGAAGAACACCACGTAGAAGGCATTGGGGAGGTTCGCGCCGACCACGCCCTGGTAGAACCAGACGATCATCGGGTAGATGTCGCTCTCGTTCTCGTATCTCTCGTTCGTCTTCGGCTCACCCAGGGTGATGTAGATCCGGCCCATGTCGGACCGCCAGCCGCCGGCCTTCAGTCCGCGGCCGAAGGTCTTGTTGGCGTACTCGATGCGGCGATAGTGCTCGTCCTTGGCCTTGTTCTCGGTCGTCGACGTGTCTTCGTCCCGGGCCCGCCAGAAGGCGGTGATGAACATCTCCCGCTCGCGGTCGCTGGCGAGCTGGAGGAAGACCGACTTCTCCCGGGGCGAGATGATGTAGACGACCTCTTCTTCGAGCCAGGCCCGGTAGCGCGGGTTCAGGTCCTTGACCGAGACCTTCTGGGCGGCGGCCGGGAGCAAGCCGAGCGCCAGGGCGCCGATGAGGATCGCGAGCAATTTGGGTCTCATGTCGGGCTGTCCTTTCACGTCCGGGCCGCCAGACTTCAGTTTACGCCGTCCCACGCCCTTTTTCAAGGCAGCGCCCGGCGCGTTCCGGACCCGTCCCGGAGCGGCGTGAAACCGCTTGCAATCCCCCGCGGCTTTTCCTACACTGGGCTCTCCACAATGAAGTTTGTCGCCGACCTTCACATACATTCGAAGTATTCGCGGGCCACGTCGCGGGACATGGTCCTCGAGACCCTCGCGCCCTGGGCCAAGGTCAAGGGCATCGGCCTGCTCGCGACCGGGGATTTCACCCATCCCGAATGGCTGTTCCTGATGAAGGAGAAGCTCGAGCCGATGGGCAACGGCTTCCTCCGGCTCAAGACCGGGACGACCGTGCTCGACGCGCCGCCGTTCCGGGGCCTGCCGGTCCTGGGCCGCCCGGTCGCCTTCATCCTCTCCTCGGAGCTGAGCTTCATCTACTCGAAGGGCGGCAAGGTCCGCAAGGTCCACGTCATGGTCCTGGCCCCGGACTTCGAGTCCGTCGAGCGGATCAACCGGCGCCTCCAGGCCGTCGGCAACCTCGTCTCGGACGGACGGCCCATCCTGGGGCTGGACGTGCGGCTGTTCTGCAAGATGGTCGCCGAGACCGCGCCGCGCGCCGTCGTCATCCCGTCCCACATCTGGACGCCCTGGTTCTCGCTCTTCGGGGCCAATTCCGGGTTCGACACGATCGAGGAGTGCTTCGAGGAGATGACGCCCTCGATCTTCGCCCTGGAGACCGGCCTGTCCTCGGACCCGCCGATGAACGGACGGCTGTCCGCCCTCGACCGCTTCGCCCTCGTCTCCAACTCGGACGCCCACTCGCCGTCGAAGATCGGGCGGGAAGCCAACGTCTTCGACACCGATTTCGGCTACCGCGGCCTCATCGACGCGCTGCGGACCAACGACCCGGCCAAGTTCCTCGCCACCGTCGAGTTCTTCCCCGAGGAAGGGAAGTACCATTACGACGGGCACCGCAAGTGCGGGGTCGTGTGCCCGCCCCGCGAGAGCATGAAGACGAACGACCTGTGCCCCAAGTGCGGCAAGAAGCTGACGATCGGCGTCCTCCACAGGGTCGAGGAGCTGGCCGACCGGGAGTCCGGCGAAGGGCGGCCGGGCCGGGTCCCCTACCGGAACCTCATCCCGCTCAACGAGGTCATCGCCGAGGCCCTGGGCAAGACCCCCGAGTGCCAGGGCGTCTGGGACCTCTATTTCCGGTTCATCCGCGAATTCGGGGACGAGCACACCATCCTGACCGAGGTCCCCGTGGCCGATCTGGCGCGCGTGTCGCCGGAGCGGGTGCCCGAGGCCGTCGACCGGATGCGCAAGGGCCAGGTCTCGATCGCCCCCGGGCACGACGGCGAATACGGCCGGATCCGCCTCTTCGGCGAGGGCCCGGCGACCGAGTCCTGCGCCTCCCAGATGTCGCTGTTCTAGGGCCGGATCCTCCCCCCCCGAGGCCGCATTTGACAAGGCTCCATCCGGCACCTATAGTGGTGTCGGTACGAACCGGCCATGGAAATCGAAATGAAGGTCAAGGGTCTCGTCGTGGACCCCATCTCCAAGATGCCCATCGTGGTCCTGGAGAACCCCCGCAACGAGCAGATCCTGCCCATCTGGATCGGGGTCTTCGAGGCCAACGCCATCGCCCTGACCATCGAGAACGTCCCCACCCCCCGGCCGATGACCCACGACCTCCTCAAGAGCTTTCTCGAAAAGCTCGGCATCGGCATCGAGAAGATCGTCGTCAACGACGTCCGGAACAACACCTTCTTCGCCCTCATCCACTGCCGCCGGGCCGAAGAGGCCATCGTCATCGACTCCCGCCCCTCCGACGCCATCGCCCTGGCCCTGCGCATGAGCTCCCCCATCTTCGTCGAGGCCGAGGTCGTCAAGAAAGCCAACGGCCTCAAGTTCGACGACAAGGTCGAATCCTCCGAAAAGCTGCGCAACTGGCTCGAGACGCTGGGGCCCGACGATTTCGGCAAGTACAAGATGTAAAGAACAGGGACATGACCCATTTCTCTTGAAATGGGATCGTGTCCCCCGTTTTTTTACGTGCGGATCCTGAACAGCCCGATCACCCCCGCCAGCCCGTAGAGGATGTTCGCGCCCCAGGCCCCGAGGACCGGCGACAGCACGCCTGCGCCGCCGAGGCTGCGAAAGACGGCGAACGTCCCCCAATACGCCATGGCGAGGGCCACGCTCGCCCCGACGCCGACGAGGGTTCCCTTCCGCCCCATCAGGAACCCGAAGGGGACGGCCAGCAGGGCCATGATGAGGCTGACGAACGGCAGGGCGGTCTTCTGGGCCAGCTCGGCCCTGAGGCGGACGGCCGGAAAGCCCATGGCCCGGACCTCGGCCGTGTAGCGACGCAGGTCGGCGTAGGTCATCCGGAGGGGCTCCCGCCAGGGCGCGCGGAAGGCGTCGCCGTCGGCTGCCGCGTCGAGCCGACCGGCCGCCGTCCGGGCGAAAGCCGGACCGGCGGGCCCTTCGAAATCCCGGGTCCACCCGTCCCGATAGACCAGGTCGCGGCCCTCGAACGAAGCTTTGGCGGCGAAAGTCCTTCGGGCCAGGGCCCACCGGCCGGCGTCGATGTGGAAGACCGAGAGGCGGCCGAGCGTCGACGAGCCGGGCTCGAAATAATCGTAATGGTAGATCCTGTCGCCGCTGCCGGCCAGGACCCAGCGCCGGTCGGTGATGCCGGAGCCGCGGGGCGGCAGGTCGTTGAGGGCGTTCCAAGCCGCTTCGGACCTGGCGTGCGCGGCCGGGACGATGCGCTCCTGGATGATAAAAGCGAGGAGGCCCACGCCGCCCGCGAGGGCCAGGACCGGCAGGACCGTCCGGTAAGCGCTGATACCGCTGGCCTTCAAGGCCGTGGCCTCGTTCGACCGGGCCAGGAGCCCCAACGCGAGCAGGGCCGCTGTCAGAACGGCCGCGGGCAGGACGTAGGCCAGGAGCTCGGGCATCTTGAACCAGGCATAGCCGAGAAGGAGCCGGATCGGATGGCCGTGCTGGAGCGCATCGCCGAGGCCTTCGAAGAACGTGATGAGGAAGGCGGCGGCGGCGAGCGCCGCGAGGACCAGGGCCAGGAGGGCCAGGAACTTTCGCGAGACGTACCGGTCGAGCAGGCCGGGAAAACGGACGGACCAGGCCCGCGGACGCAAAGCGCCGCGGGCCGCCGGGGCCGCGGCGGGCGCCGGACGGACCGGCGGCCCGGGCCGGGCGTCCGGACGGCGAATTCTCCGGCCCGGCGCCGGGCGCCCCCGCCCCGGGCCGAGGAGGAGCCAGACCGCGGCGACGGCCAGAACGATGTCGGGCCCCCACATGCCGAGGAAGGCGGAGGTCCGGCCGTCCATGGCCGCCTTCTCCCCGGCCGTCAGCAGCGCATAGTAAAGGAGGATGATGACGAGGCCGAGCGAGAAGCCGCCGGTCCGGCCGGCCCGGCCGGTCATGATCCCGAGCGGCAGGCCGAGGAGCGCGAGCACGAGGCAGGCGGCCGGCAGGGCCAGCTTCTTGTGGATCTCGATCCGGTGGGCCCGGATCTGGCGGGACTCCGGTCCTCCCGGGGCCCGGGCGGCTTCGAGGGACCGGAGGTCGCGCACGAGCTCGCCGATGTCCTTCTCCCGGACCCGCTTCTCGTTCGATGCGGAAGCGAACAGTCCCGCGACGTCGATCTCCTCCTCCAGGCGCTCGAAGGTGGTCACGGTGTCCTCGCCGGGCTCGTCGAGCGGCCCGGAATACACGCGGCCGTCGCGGAGCTCCAGGATGGCCCGCCGCTCGCCGGGGAAGAGGCGGACCGATCCCGACCGGGCCAGTACCACCCGCGGCTGCGACGGGTCCCGGCCCATATAGGCGAAGACGTCGCGCCAGCTCCGGTCGGGGCCGATGTCCCTGACGAAGAGGACCGTGCCGGGGAAGGTCTCGTTGAACTCGAGCGGCTCGATCTTGAGCCTGACCCGGGCCAGGACGGAATCGGTCATGGCCCGGACCCAGGCGTTGTTGGCCCGGGGCGCGAGAGAGAGGGCCAGGGGCAGGGTCAGGAAGAAGCCGCAAAGCCCGAAGGCAAGAAGCGGCCTGGCCAGACCGCGGGGGCCGACGCGGTCTGG
>Ga0209450_10000365_pt1 | contig 23941 bp, 20 predicted proteins | sample FrelakmetLWP11LW_FD_187149 | JGI IMG/M metagenome (GOLD analysis project Ga0209450, IMG submission 187149) | Freshwater lake sediment microbial communities from the University of Notre Dame, USA, for methane emissions studies - LWP11 LW (SPAdes)... | ecosystem: Environmental > Aquatic >...
CGAGGCACGCTTGGCGATTGCCCTGGCACAGGAGGGCGGTATCGGCATCATCCACAAGAACATGAACGCCGAGATGCAGGCCGCCCAGGTGGCGGCGGTCAAGCGCTTCGAGTCCGGCGTGGTCAAGGATCCGATCACCGTGGCCCCGCAAATGACGGTGCGCCAGGTGCTCGACATCACCCGCAGCAAGCGCATCTCCGGCCTGCCGGTGATCGATGGCAGCAAGGTGGTCGGCATCGTCACCAACCGTGACCTGCGCTTCGAAACGCGACTCGACCAGCCGGTGGCCAACATCATGACGCCGAAAGAGCGGCTGGTGACGGTGAAGGAAGGGGCCTCGCGCGAAGAAGCTCTGGCCTTGCTGCACAAGCACCGCCTGGAGCGCGTGCTGGTAGTGAACGAAGCCTTCGAGCTGCGCGGCCTGATCACCGTCAAGGACATCCAGAAGTCCACCGAGCACCCGCTGGCGTGCAAGGACGCCATGGGCCGTCTGCGCGTCGGTGCGGCGGTAGGCACCGGCGAAGGCACGGAAGAACGCGTCGCCGCGCTGGTGGCGGCCGGTGTCGACGTCATCACGGTGGATACCGCGCACGGCCATTCCAAGGGGGTGCTCGATCGGGTGAAATGGGTGAAGCAGCACTACCCCGAGGTGCAGGTCATCGGCGGCAACATTGCCACTGCGGCGGCAGCGGCGGCGCTGGTTGAACATGGCGCCGACGCGGTCAAGGTCGGGATCGGTCCCGGTTCGATCTGCACCACGCGCATGGTCGCTGGTGTCGGCGTGCCGCAGATCACCGCGGTCGCCAATGTCGCGGCAGCGCTGGCCGGCAGCCATGTCGGCGTGATCGCCGACGGCGGCATCCGCTATTCCGGCGACATTTCCAAGGCACTGGCAGCCGGCGCCGATTGCGTCATGCTCGGCGGCCTGCTGGCCGGGACCGAGGAGGCACCGGGCGAGATCGAACTGTTCCAGGGCCGTTCCTACAAATCCTATCGAGGCATGGGTTCGCTGGGCGCGATGCAGCAGGGGTCGAGTGACCGCTATTTCCAGGACAACGAAAAAAGCGCCGAGAAGCTGGTTCCCGAAGGCGTCGAGGGCCGCGTGCCTTACAAGGGCAGTGTGCTGGCGGTGATCCACCAGCTGATGGGTGGCCTGCGCTCGAGCATGGGCTATCTTGGCGTGTCGACCATCACCGACATGCACGCCAAGGCTGAATTCGTCGAGATCACCTCGGCGGGCGTGCGCGAGTCGCACGTGCACGACGTGCAGATCACCAAGGAAGCTCCGAACTACCGGGTGGAATAAGCCCACACTGACAGCACAGGGGGACGCATGGGTAACAACCGCTTGGCGGCAGCCGTGGTGCTGGCATTGGGGATGGTGATCGCGGCCTGGCTCGTGGCCGACGGCATCGTCCGCTTCAAGGAGTTCGAGCGCAGCGTCGAGGTCAAGGGCCTGGCCGAGCGCGAAGTCCCCGCCGACACGGCGATCTGGCCGATCGCCTTCAGTGCGGCGGATGCCGACCTGACCCGCCTGTACCAGAACCTGCAGAGCAAGAACGCCGTCATCATCGACTTTCTGCAGAAGCAGGGATTCAAGCCCGAGGAGATCTCCGTTTCGGCGCCCTCGATCAACGATCGGCAGGCGCAGGATTACGGCAACGCCGAGCTGGCCAACCGTCTGCGCTATACCGGCAAATCCGTGATCACCGTCTACACTCGCCAGGTGGACGCCGTGCTCAAGGCCCTGCCGAAACTCGCGGTTCTGGGCGAGCAGGGCATCGCGCTCAACACCGGCGATTACGAAAACCGCACCCGTTTCCTCTTCACCGGCCTCAATGCCCTGAAGCCCGCCATGATCGAGGAAGCCACCCGCAACGCCCGCCAGTCCGCCGAAAAATTCGCCAAGGATTCCGCCAGTACCCTGGGCAAGATCAAGCGTGCCAGCCAGGGACAGTTCAGCATCGAGGACCGGGACGGAAGCACCGCCCACATCAAGAAAGTGCGCGTGGTTTCCACCGTGGATTATTTCCTAGCCGATTGATACGACAACCCAATATTCATGCACCAGAAAATCCTCATCCTCGATTTCGGTTCCCAGTACACCCAACTGATCGCACGTCGCGTGCGCGAGGCCAGCGTCTATTGCGAGCTGCATCCCAACGATGTCAGCGACGAGTTCATCCGCGATTTCGCACCGCAGGGCATCATCCTTTCCGGCGGGCCGTCCTCCGTTTACGAGGAAGAAACCCCGCGCGCACCGGATGTCGTGTTCCAGCTCGGCGTGCCGGTGCTGGGCATCTGCTACGGCATGCAGACCATGGCGGCGCAGCTCGGCGGCAAGGTCGAAAACGCGGTCAAGCGTGAATTCGGCTATGCCGAGATACGCGCCCAGGGCCACTCGGCCCTGCTGCGCGATATCCAGGACCGGAGCAACGACGAGGGCCACGGCCTGCTCGACGTGTGGATGAGCCACGGCGACAAGGTCACTGAACTGCCGCCCGGATTCAGGATCATCAGTTCCAACGCCGCCACGCCGATCGCCGGCATGGCTGACGAGGAGCGCCGGTTCTTCGGCGTGCAGTTCCATCCCGAGGTCACTCACACTTTGCAGGGCAAGGCGATAATCGCGCGCTTCGTGCACGAAATCTGCGGCTGCGGATCCGACTGGAACATGCCGGATTACGTCGAGGAAGCCATCGGCCGGGTGCGTTCCGAGGTGGGAACGGACGAAGTCATCCTCGGCCTGTCGGGCGGTGTGGATTCCTCCGTCGTCGCTGCGCTGCTGCACCGGGCCATCGGCAACCAGCTTACCTGCGTCTTCGTCGACAACGGCCTGTTGCGTCTCAACGAGGCCGAACAGGTGATGCAGACCTTCGCCGACAATCTCGGCGTCAAGGTCATCCACGTCGACGCCAGCGAGCGCTTCATGTCCGAACTGGCGGGCATCTCCGACCCCGAGCAGAAGCGCAAGATCATCGGCCGCGAATTCGTCCACGTTTTCCAGGAACAGGCCGAGAAGCTGCCCAATGCCAAGTGGCTGGCGCAGGGCACCATCTACCCCGACGTCATCGAGTCGGCCAGCGCCAAGACCAAGAAGGCGCACACCATCAAGAGCCACCACAATGTCGGTGGCCTGCCCGACACCCTGCACCTGAAACTGCTGGAGCCGCTGCGCGAACTGTTCAAGGACGAAGTGCGCGAGCTCGGCATCGCGCTCGGCCTGCCGCACGACATGGTCTACCGCCATCCCTTCCCCGGTCCCGGCCTGGGGGTGCGCATCCTCGGCGAGGTCAGGCGCGATTTCGCCGACCTGCTGCGCCAGGCCGACGCCATCTTCATCGAGGAATTGCGTGCGAGCGGCTGGTACGAGAAAACCAGCCAGGCCTTCGCCGTGTTTCTGCCGGTCAAATCCGTTGGTGTCATGGGCGACGGCCGCACCTACGACTACGTCGTCGCCCTGCGCGCCGTGCAGACCCAGGACTTCATGACCGCCCACTGGGCCGAGCTGCCCTACACCCTGCTTGGCAAGGTCTCCAACCGCATCATCAACGAAGTCCGCGGCATCAACCGCGTCGTCTACGACATCTGCGGCAAGCCGCCTGCGACGATTGAGTGGGAGTAAGCCCTTTGAGGCGTTGGGCGAGGGGCCCCACGTAGCGGGGATCGACCCGACGAAGAGGGCTGCCCGCGACGCGCAGACGGTAGTTCATCCCATAGCTTTCGGAGCGGGCTTCTTTCATGAGGCGTTGGGCGAGGGGCCCCGCGTAGCGGGGATCGACCCGACGAAGAGGGCTGCCCGCGACGCGCAGTCCGTGATTCGTCGCTGTTCTGTCGGAGCGGTCGAGTAATGCCGACCGTCGCCGTGATCGGCGGCGGCCCAGCGGGCCTGATGGCGGCCGAGGTGCTCGTGTACGGTGGCGTTCGGGTCGACCTGTACGACGCCATGCCCTCGGTGGGACGCAAGTTCCTGTTGGCCGGGGTGGGGGGCTTGAACATCACCCATTCCGAGCCGTTCGAACGTTTCCTGTCGCGCTATGGTGCGCGTGCCGAAATAATCAAGCCGCTGCTCGAAGCCTTTCGTCCTGCCGCGCTGTGCGAGTGGAGTCACGGGCTGGGGGTCGAAACTTTCGTCGGCTCGTCTGGACGCGTGTTTCCCAAAGACATGAAGGCCGCACCGCTGCTGCGTGCGTGGCTGCATCGCTTGCGTGAATCCGGAGTGCACTTCCATGTTCGCCATCGCTGGCTGGGCTGGAGCGACACCGGCGCGCTGCACTTCGAGGCTCCCGGCGGAGAGTCGGCTGTGAAAGCCGATGCTGTCGTTCTGGCGCTGGGCGGCGGCAGCTGGGCGAAGCTGGGGTCGGACGGCGCGTGGGTGCCGCGGCTGGTCCAGCGTGGCGTCGACGTCGCCCCCTTGCTGCCGTCGAACTGCGGCTTCGAGGTGGCGAACGGATGGAGCGAGCACCTGCGTGGTCGCTTCGCCGGGCAGCCGCTGAAGAGCGTGATGTTGAGTTTCTCCGATGCGGCTGGCCATTCGCATGCGCGCAAGGGCGAGTTGATGCTGTCCGACACCGGCATCGAAGGTAGCCTGGTCTATGCACTGTCGGCGCCGTTGCGCGACACGATTGCGGTGCAGGGATCGGTGACCGTGCATCTCGACCTCGCGCCCGACAAGACGCTCGATCGCGTTATCTCTGAAGTCGGCCATCCGCGCGGTGCGCGATCGCTCTCCAGTCATCTGCAAAGCCGTGCCGGGATCAAGGGCGCGAAGATGGCGCTGCTCCGCGAAGTGTTGTCGGCGGAACAGTTGAATGACCCGCTCAAGCTTGCCCACGCGATAAAATCGCTGCCGCTTACGCTCGTCGCCCCCCGTCCGCTCGACGAGGCGATCAGCAGCGCGGGTGGCGTGCGCTTCGAGGCGCTCGACGAACACCTGATGCTGCGCGATATTCCTGGCGTGTTTTGCGCTGGAGAGATGCTCGACTGGGAAGCGCCCACCGGCGGCTATCTGCTCACTGCCTGCTTTGCCAGCGGACGTGCCGCGGGGCAGGGCGCGCTCTTCTATCTGAATGAACTCCATGCTGCGACTGACTGAACTCAAACTGCCGCTCGACCATCCTGCAGACGCGCTGCGCGCGGCGATCCTGCAGCGCCTCGGGCTGGCAGACGACGAGCTGCTCGGCTTCAGCATCTTCAAGCGCAGCTACGACGCGCGCAAAAAGCACGCCCTGCTGCTGGTCTACACGGTCGATGTCGAGGTCAGAAATGAGGCCGCGCTGCTGAAGAAATTCCGCAATGACCGCCACCTCGCCCCGACGCCCGAGATGGACTACCAATTCGTCGGCCACGCGCCGGAGAACCTGGCCGAACGCCCGATCGTCGTCGGCTTCGGCCCCTGCGGCATCTTCGCCGCGCTGGTGCTGGCACAGATGGGCTTCAGGCCCATCGTGCTCGAACGCGGCAAGGCGGTGCGCGAGCGCACGCAGGACACCTGGGGACTGTGGCGCAAGCACGTGCTCAATCCGGAATCCAACGTGCAGTTCGGCGAGGGCGGCGCGGGAACGTTTTCCGACGGCAAGCTCTACAGCCAGATCAAGGATCCCCGGCACCTGGGGCGCAAGGTCCTGACCGAATTCGTCAAGGCGGGTGCACCGGAGGAAATCCTCTACGTGTCGAAGCCGCACATCGGCACCTTCCGCCTCGTTGGCATGGTCGAGACCATGCGCCACGAGATCGAGGCACTGGGCGGCGAGATCCGCTTCCAGCAGCGCGTCACCGACGTGCTGATCGAGGACGGTCCCAAGGGCAGGTATATCAGCGGGGTGACGCTGGCCAGCGGCGAAACAGTGCGCAGCGATCACGTCATCCTCGCGCTCGGGCACAGCGCACGCGATACCTTCGAGATGCTGCACCGGCGCGGTGTCTACATGGAAGCCAAGCCGTTTTCCATCGGCTTTCGCATCGAGCACCCGCAGTCGCTGATCGATCGTGCGCGGCTGGGCCCGAATGTCGGCAATCCGCTCCTGGGCGCGGCGGACTACAAGCTGGTGCACCATGCGAAGAACGGCCGCTCGGTCTACAGCTTCTGCATGTGTCCCGGCGGCACCGTGGTGGCGGCGGCGTCCGAGCCGAACTGCGTGGTCACCAACGGCATGAGCCAGTATTCGCGCAACGAGCGCAACGCCAACGCCGGCATCGTGGTCGGCATTACCCCCGAGGATTTCCCGGGCGGCGATCCGCTCGCCGGCATCGAACTGCAGCGCAAGCTGGAGGCGCGGGCGTTCGAACTCGGCGGCGGCAATTACGACGCACCCGGGCAACTGGTGGGCGATTTCCTGCAAGGCAAGCCGTCGACGCAACTCGGTAGCGTCGAGCCGTCCTACAAGCCCGGCGTGCATCTCACCGACCTCGCGACGGCATTGCCGGACTACGCCATCGAGGCGATCCGCGAGGCGCTGCCGGCGTTCGACCAGCAGATCAAGGGTTTCGCGATGAAGGACGCCGTGCTGACCGGCGTCGAGACGCGCACCTCGTCGCCGCTGCGCCTCACCCGCGGCGACGATTTCCAGAGCCTCAACGTGCGCGGTCTGTATCCGGCGGGGGAGGGCGCGGGCTACGCCGGCGGCATCCTGTCGGCCGGGGTGGACGGCATCAAGGTCGCCGAGGCGGTGGCGCGCGATGTGCTGGGGCTGGAAGCCGCGGGCTCGGGCGCGCAATCAGGGCCGGGCTGCGGGTACTGAGGGTCGGGTACGCCGCGCCGACGGATTGTTTCCTGGAACGAGGTACCTGCAGGAGCGCCGCCCGGGCGCGAATGAGGCCCCTAATCGCGCCGGGGGCGACGCTCCTACAGCGGCAATCCGGGTTATTTGTTGACGTTCGCGGTGACCATTTGGGCGTAGGCGGCATCGGCCAGCCTCTGCATCGTCTGCCGCCCGATCTGGCCCGACAGGGCATAGCCGAAATCACCATCGATCCAGTAGAACACGTCGACGCCGTTTTCGGATGCGTGGCGGAAGCTCGTTTCCCGGTTGCCGGCAACGGCGCGGCGCACGTAGAGGGTGACGCGGCGCTCGACCGGGTCCTGGTACATGAACTGCGCCACCGGTCCGGTTTCGCCGGCCAGAAGCCGCCCGCCGAGCAGGGCGAACCCCTGCGCGCTGAAATCCGGCGCCTGCAGCTGGGTGCCGACGCGCTTGGAGAGCCAGGCCACCAGATGCTCCGCATGGGCGGCGTCGACTTCGACCGGATGGCGCGCTTCGGGACTGAACACGGCGTGGGCGATGGCGGCATCACGGGCGAGGTAGGCCGGGGCGACGGGGGCCTGCCCGCCGCCGCTACTGAGGCCGATGGCGTAGCCGACCAGCCCGGTTACCAGCATGGCCAGCATCGCCGCCATCGTGACGAAGGCAACCGGCATGACCGGGCGCCGCGTGGCGCGGACCAGATTCAGCGGCAGCGGCTCGTTGAGGACGGTATCGAAGGCGGCATGCAGGGACTGGTTCTGTCCTGCCCAGGCCAGCACCCGCGCAGCGTCGTCCGGATGCGCAGCCAGCCAGGCCTCGACTTCGAGGCGGCGGGCTTCGGGCAGCGCGCCGTCCACATAGGCGTGGAGTTCGTGTTCCTGCACGTCGTCTGTCATTTCACCACTTTCAGTCTGATCGCGGGTTCACCCGCCAGCATCTGCCGCATCCGTTCGCGCGCCCGCGACAGCCGCGACATCACGGTGCCGGGCGGCACCCCCAGCACCTGGGCGGCTTCGGCATAGCCGAATTGCTCCAGTCCCACCAGCAGCAGGACTTCGCGTTGTTCCTCGGGCAGTCGCGCCAGCGCCTCGTGGATGTCACGCGCAGCCAGGGCTTCCATCTGCCCGCCGCTCACCGGCACGTCGAGTGCGTCTTCCATCACGGTTTCCTGGGGCCGCCGGAGGCGGATCTGGTTGACGAACAGATTGTGCATCAGGGTGAACAGCCAGGCGCGAAGATCGCTGCCCGGCTGCCACAGATCGAGTTTGGCCAGCGCGCGTTCGAGGGTGTCCTGCACCAGGTCGTCGGCGCGATTGACGTCCCCCGTCAGTGCCCGGGCATAGCGGCGCAGGCGGGGGATCTGCTCAATCAGGTCGGGACGGGTGCGCACTCAGGGCCTGGCGGTGTGCCACACGTTGTTGACGCCGTCGCCGGTCATGTCGCCCGGCTTCTGGTCCTTGATCCACAGGTAGAGCGGCTTGCCCTTGTACGACCACTGCAGCGAACCGTCGTCGCGCGTGAGGACGGCATAGTCGCCGCTGGCCTTGTCGGACGCGGTGGCGGTCAGGGGCGGCCATTTCTGGGCGCAGTCGCCGTTGCAGACGCTCTTGCCGGAGCCGGCGACGTCCTTGTCGAATACGTACAGCGTCATGCCGGCCGGATTGGTCAGCACGCCCATCTGGGTTTTGGCGGGCGAGGCGGCATAGGGACTCGCGCAGGCAACCAGCAGGCTCAGCGCGGCGAGGGAAGAGGTCAATGAGGTGTTCATGGCGTTTCCTTGTTCAAGGGTTGCAGGGGAAGGGGCAAGTCTGGGCTTGCATGGACGTGAACACCTGCACTCCCGAGTTTATTCCCGTTCGAATCGATATTTTTCCGGATGGCGGTTTGTCGGGTCAGGGGCCGATCAAATCACGGCAGCGGGGGCACGGACAAAAAATGCTTGCAATGCTTTCAACATTTCCAATATCATTGAAACATGGAAACGAAAGCCGCCGTCACTTCCCTTGCCGCCCTGGCCCAGGATTCCCGCCTGGCCATCTTCCGCGTACTGGTCCAGGCCGGCCCTGCCGGACTCGCTGCCGGCAGGATCAGCGAACTGACCGGCATTGCGCCGTCCTCGCTGTCCTTTCATCTGAAGGAACTGTCGCATGCCGACATGGTGAGTTCGCAGCAGGCGGGGCGCTTCGTCATCTACACGGCGAATTTCTCGACCATGAACGCGCTGCTCGGTTTTCTCACCGACAACTGCTGCGGCGGCAATCCCTGCTCGCCGGTCTGCACCCCGGCCTGTTCAACCGAAAAGGAATCAACATGAAACGCCTCCATGTCCATGTGGCGGTCGACGACCTGGCCGCCAGCATCCGCTTTTATTCCGCTCTGTTCGCTGCCGAGCCCACCGTCACCAAGGACGACTACGCCAAGTGGATGCTTGACGATCCGCGCGTGAATTTCGCCATCTCCGCGCGGGGCGCGGCACCCGGCCTCAACCATCTGGGCGTGCAGGTCGAATCGGCCGATGAACTGGCCGAGATGAGCGAACGCCTGCAGAAGCTTGACGCCGAGGTGATCGAGGAGATGGGCACCGCCTGCTGCTACGCCAAATCGGACAAGTACTGGGCGACCGATCCCACCGGCATCGCCTGGGAGACCTACCACACGCTCGACAGCATCCCCGTATTCGGCGGACAGCAGGCGAGCGGCTGCTGTGTACCCGAGCCCGCCGTGGCCAAAATATCCGGCTGCATCCCGGTCAAGGCCAAACCGGCTGCAGGCGGTTGTTGCTGAGTTCCATTTTTTAAGTATTCAAGGATTCATCGTGGCTGAAAAACCCTACACCGTGCTGGTGCTGTGCACCGGCAATTCCTGTCGCTCGCAAATGGCCGAAGTGCTGCTGAACCATGACCTCGCCGGCCAGGTGCGGGCGTTGTCCGCCGGCACCCGGCCGCAGCCGAAAGTGGCCGACGGCGCGATCGCGGCGCTGAAACAGGCCGGCCTCGACACCGACGGCCTGCACCCGAAGGACATCGACGCGGTGATGAACGAGGACATCGACCTGGTGGTGACGGTGTGCGACAACGCCAAGGAAGCCTGCCCGATCTTCCCCAAACCTATCCCGGCCATCCACCTGCCGTTCCACGATCCGCACGGCGAGCCGCTGGAAAGCTTCCTCGCGGTGCGCGACGACATCCGCAACCGCCTGGTTGCCGCCGTTCGCGACAAGCTCGGGCTGCAGGCTGCCGCAGCCTGAGCCAACGTTCTCGTCCGGAGACACCTCATGAATGAATCTGCGTTCAACGTGCTGTTCCTCTGCACCGGAAATTCGGCGCGTTCCATCCTTGCCGAATCGCTGCTAAACCAGCTCGGCAAGGGGCGTTTCCGGGCCTTCAGCGCGGGCAGCCATCCGGCCGGGCAGGTCAATCCGTATGCTCTGGAATTGCTGGAGAAAAACCACTACCCGACCCGCGAGTTGCGCAGCAAGCCGTGGGACGAGTTCGCGCAGCCCGATTCGCCGAAACTCGATTTCGTCATTACCGTATGCGACAAGGCCGCGGGCGAAGTCTGCCCGGCTTGGCCCGGCCAGCCGATGACCGCACACTGGGGCATTCCCGATCCGGCCGCGGTGGAGGGCAGCGACGAAGCCAAGCGCCGCGCTTTCGTCGAGGCCATGAGCCAGATGCAGCGCCGGATTTCCATGTTCATCAGCCTGCCATTCGCGACGCTCGATGGCATGAAGCTGCAGCAGGCCGTGCGCGACATCGGCAAGACCGCATGAGCACGCTGTTTCTGATGGGGGGCGTCCGGTGAGCGCCCAGTGCGAGACGACGGCCAAACGCGCGGCCGGCGCGCCGATGAGCGTGTTCGAGCGCTGGCTCACGCTGTGGGTGGCGCTGTGCATCGTCGCCGGCGTGCTGCTCGGCCAGCTGCTGCCGGCACCGTTCCAGGCGTTGGGCAAGATGGAAGTGGCGCAGGTGAACCTTCCGGTCGGCCTGCTGATCTGGGTGATGATCATCCCAATGCTGATGAAGATCGACTTCGGCGCCCTGCATCAGGTGAAATCGCACTGGAAGGGCATCGGCGTGACGCTTTTCGTCAACTGGGCGGTGAAGCCGTTTTCGATGGCGCTGCTGGCGTGGCTGTTCATCCGCCACTGGTTTGCCCCGTACCTGCCGGCCGAGCAGCTCGACAGCTACGTCGCCGGGCTGATCCTCCTGGCCGCCGCGCCCTGCACCGCGATGGTGTTCGTGTGGAGCCGGCTGACCGGCGGCGACCCGTATTTCACCCTGTCGCAGGTGGCCTTGAACGACGCCATCATGATCGTCGCCTTCGCGCCCATCGTCGGCCTGTTGCTCGGGCTGTCGGCGATCATCGTGCCGTGGGACACGCTGTTCACCTCGGTGGTGCTGTACATCGTCATTCCGGTGATCCTGGCGCAGGTCTGGCGCACGCTGCTCCTGAAGCGTGGTCAGGCAGCGTTCGACGCGACGATGGCGCAGCTCGGCCACGCTTCCATCCTCGCGCTGCTGGCGACGCTGGTGCTGCTGTTCGCCTTCCAGGGCGAGGCGATCATCGCCCAGCCGCTGATCATCGCGCTGCTGGCCGTGCCCATCCTGATCCAGGTGTTCTTCAATTCGGGCCTCGCCTACTGGCTGAATCGAAAAGTGGGCGAGAAGCACAGCGTCGCCTGTCCGTCGGCGCTGATCGGCGCCTCCAATTTCTTCGAGCTGGCGGTAGCGGCGGCGATCGCGCTGTTCGGCTTCGAATCGGGCGCGGCGCTCGCCACCGTGGTCGGCGTGCTGATCGAGGTGCCGGTGATGCTGCTGGTGGTGAAGATCGTCAACCGCAGCAAAGGGTGGTATGAAGCCGGTCTGGCTTCAAGATAAGGAAAACATCATGTTGAAACGCACCGCACTGATTCTGTTTGCTGCCGTGGTGGGCCTGCTTGCCCCGGGTGTTCGCGCTGACTACCAGCCCAAGGCCGAACAGGTCGTCGACAACGTCTACGCCATCGTCGGTCCGCTCGGCCAGCGCAGTGCGGAAAACGACGGTCTCAACGCCAATTTTGGCTTCGTCGTCACCCCCAGGGGCGTGATCCTGATCGATTCCGGCGCCAGCCGCCTGGGGGCGGAAAAAATCGCCGCCGCCATCGCCAGGGTCACCGACAAGCCCGTGCGCTGGGTCATCAACACCGGCAGCCAGGATCACCGCTGGCTCGGCAACGATTATTTCGCCGGCAAGGGCGCCGAGGTCATCGCGCTCGCCCGCACCGCCGCCACCCAGGCCGAATACGCGGCACAACACATGGAAGGGATGAAACGCTTCCTCGGCGAGCGCATGAATGGAACCAAGCCGGTGCCCGCGTCCAAAACACTGGCTGGGGATACGGCAAGCCTGGAACTGGGCGGCGAGACCTTGGAACTGACCTACACTAATGCGCATTTTCCGGGCGATGTCTGGATCTGGCTGCCGAAGCGCAGCGTGATGTTCAGCGGCGATCTGATCTATGTCGACCGCATCCTCGGGGTGCTGCCCTGGTCGAGCGTGAAGAGCGGCCAGCAGGCGTTCCATGCGCTCGCCCTGCTCAAGCCCGTGCACATCGTCCCCGGCCACGGCCGGGTATGCGACATGGCGCGGGCGCAGCGCGACACCGGTGACTACTACGATTTTCTTGCCGGGAAGGTGGGTGCCGCCGCGAAGGAGATGGAGCCGCTGGCGGCCACGCTGGACCGCTATCAGGACATGCCCCAGTTCAGGCGTTTGTATAACTACGAAGACCTGCACCGCGCCAACATGAGCCGCGCGTTCACCGAGTTCGAATCGCAGTAATGTTCGACGCGTTCGCCAGCCTGCTAGATGACGGATCGCGAGGGTCCGTGAGCGAGCGCAACGTGCGTTTCCACTCAATCATGAAGTCTTCACCATGCGCGTGACAAGACAAGGACGCTGGACTGGGTGATGGCTGAAACCCGAAATGCAAACGAGTAGGCTATGAATAGAAGGGCCACTCGTTTTTTAGGGAAATCACCATGTCCAGCCTCCGTCGTGTTCTTGCCGCCACCGACTTCTCCGCCTTTGCCGAACGGGTGGTGCAGCGTGCGGCACACCTCGCCAGCCAGCACCACGCTGACCTGCATCTGCTCCATGTGGTGCGTCCGCTCGACCTCTATCCTGTGCTGACGCTGGCTCCGAATGAGTTCGGCCACACCGACCAGGACCTGCTGCAGTCGGAGCAGACCCGGGTGGATGCCATGGCGGCGAGCCTGACCAGCCAGTTCGGTATTCGAGTCCAAAGCGTCACCCGCCTGGGCCGGGCCCATACCGAAATTGCCGCCTACGCGCAGAAGGTATCCGCCGACCTGGTGGTTGCCGGGGCGCGCGGCGAGAACACGCTCATGGACCTGTTTCTGGGATCCACCACGTCGCGTTTGCTGCGAGTGGCCACTTGCCCGGTGCTCGTCGTCAGAAACCCGGCGGATGTGCCCTACCGACAGGTGCTGGCGGCGGTGGACTTTTCCCCAGTGTCGGCGGCGGTGGTCAGCCATGCCCTTAGTCTTGCCGGCGGGGCGCAGGTGCAAGCCCTGTACGTGCTGGGTAGCGAGGTCGAGCAGCGATTGCGCCGGGCGAAGGCGGACCAGGTCGACATTACGGGCTGGCTCGACCGTCTGCGCAGCGAAGCCGAGAAACAGCTGGATGCCCTGCTGGCATCGATCGAGAACGGCGCGGCGGTCCGGCGCCTGATCCTGCCGGGATTTGCCCCGGCTGCAATCTGCAGCTGCATCGAGGAGACTCACGCCGATCTGGTTGTCCTCGGGCGCCATGGCTACGGCGGCGGCCTGCAGGACTGGATGCTCGGAAGCGTAAGCAAGGACGTGGCGCTTGCAGCGGCGTGCGACGTGCTGATCATCAGCCCGGGCGAGGGCTAGAAGGCGTTTCCAGCCATGCCGTCAATCGCCGGTCGTGCGATATGCGTGCCGGTTAGGGAAACGCTGAACAGGTCCTTCGACAAGCCCAGGACGAACGACAGGTTGTTGATTCCGTTCGTGGTGAGCTTGTCGAACCACGAGCGGAATCAAGCTGTTCAGCACTCCCTCAAATGACTGGCCACTGTGGCAGGCAACGGCTGGAGAGGGGCCCGAACCGAGGTCCTTGCCCGGATTGAAGCGGGCAGAAAAAACGCCGCTCATCGAGCGGCGTTTTCTTGCAACTGGTGCCGGCGATCGGAATCGAACTGACGACCTTCGCATTACGAATGCGCTGCTCTACCAACTGAGCTACGCCGGCGAAAAACAGCGCGCATTATAGCCGAATCGATCAGGCTTGTGCGGCCTGCAGTGCGGCTTGCAGGCGTGCCAGCACCTTGTCCCTTCCGATCAGTTCCAGGGTGGCGTCGATCGCCGGCGTCTGCGGTTCGCCGGTCACCAGCACGCGCACCGGCATCGCCAGTTTGGGCATTTTCAGACCCTGCGCGGCGAGCGTTTCCTTCAATGCGGCGCTGATCGCGCTGCGTTCCCAGGCGGCGGATTCGAGTCGTGCGATCAGGTCGGCCAGCGCCGGCAGCACCTCCGGCGTGACGTGCTGGGCGAGCAGTTCGGCCGTAGGGTGCAGGGTGCGGTAGAACAGCGTGGCGGCATCAGCCAGTTCCTCGATGGTGGCGGTACGCTCCTTCACCAGCGCACACACGGCAGCAAGGTCGGGGCCATTGTCGGGGTCGGCGCCGTTGCGCACGAGGAAGGGGCGGACGAGCTCGGCGAGGCGCGCATCGTCGGCCGCCTTGATGTACTGCTGGTTGAGCCAGCGCAGCTTCTCGGTGTTGAACTGCGCAGCCGAGGGCGTGATGTGGTCGAGGTCGAACCATTCCACGAACTGTTCGCGGCTGAACAGTTCGGCATCGCCGTGCGACCAGCCGAGCCGCGCCAGGTAGTTGATCACCGCTTCGGGCAGGTAACCTTCCTCGAAATACTGCATCACCGACACTGCGCCGTGGCGCTTGGAGAGCTTGGTACCGTCGTCGCCCAGAATCATCGACAGATGCGCGTACTGCGGCACGGACGCTCCGAGGGCCCGGAGGATGTTGATCTGGCGCGGGGTATTGTTGACGTGGTCATCGCCGCGGATGACGTGGCTGATCTGCATGTCCCAGTCGTCGACCACCACGCAGAAGTTGTAAGTCGGGGTGCCGTCGGCGCGGGCGATGATGAGGTCGTCGAGTTCGGTGTTGGAAAACTCGATGACGCCCTTGACCAGGTCCTTCCACATCACCGTGCCGTCGGGCGGGTTCCTGAAACGCACCACCGGGTCGATGCCGGAAGGCGGCACCGGCAGCGTCTTGCCGGGCTCGGGGCGCCAGGTGCCGTCGTAGCGCGGTTTCTCGCCGCGTGCACGCTGGGCTTCGCGCATGGCGTCGAGTTCCGAGGGGCTGCAGTAGCAGTGATAGGCCTGGCCACTGGCCAGCATCTGCTCGATCACTTCCTTGTAGCGATACAGGCGCTTGGTCTGGTAGAACGGACCTTCGTCGTGGTTGAGATCGAGCCAGGCCATGCCATCGAGGATGGCCTGCACCGCCTCGGGGGTGGAGCGCGCGATGTCGGTGTCCTCGATCCGCAGGATGAACTGGCCGCCGTGATGACGCGCGAACGCCCACGAGAACAGTGCGGTGCGCGCGCCGCCGATGTGCAGATAGCCGGTGGGGGAGGGGGCGAAGCGGGTGCGAACCATGTACGGAGCCATTCGGAAAAGGCGCCATTCTAGCGGATGACGCCGGCCAAAATTGACCGCTCGCGGACAGATATGGTCTAATTCGCCCCGTTTCGGGCAGTTAGCTCAGCGGTAGAGCACTGCCTTCACACGGCAGGGGTCACAAGTTCGAACCTTGTACTGCCCACCACCCGAACAGGTTTTTCCAGCGCCCGGCTTGCCGGGCGTTTTCTTTTTGCGCTCTCGGCCACCGTCATCGCGCCCGCATGAAGCAGCCCCGGACCTTTAATTCGGCGAGCGAATCGGCTGCTCGCGGGTCGTCGGTATGGGAGATTTTCCCAGGGGCTGCGAGTGAGTCTGTCGGATTCCTTTACATCTGGACAAGTGATCCGGCTATGGGCCCGCAGCACACTTGCGCTAACTACTTAATTGATAGGACGAGTCGCATCCTGACATCGCTATTGGCACGAATAATGCATCATCGTGGCCGTTCACCGTTTTCTATTTCAGGCAGCTTTTCGTTCCCTTTGCCGGTTGTCGCCGCGTTGCGATGAGGAGTGACTCCGACCCCAGGCCCATCAGTTCCGAACTGAATGGAATAAAGAATTTCCTAATGCGTTACCTTGGGTACCTGCCAGTTTCTTGACTGAAATCAATTTTTATCTGGTAACAATGAACTAATCTTTGTCTGCATTTTATGTATTTGATTTATTAATGCTGAAATAAAAAACAGTAATCAGTGCCAATCGGCCAGGAAAATAAGAGAGACGTCCATGAAAAACTTTCCGGATTGGATACATCATTCAATTGATGCCATGTTCTCCATCGATGGCAATCAAAAGGTCACTTTGTGGAATCAGGCCTGTGAAGACCTCACGGGTATTCCCGCCGCTGAGGCGACAGGAAGCTTCTGCCATGAAATCCTGCAAGGCCATGAACCCTGTGGCCGCCCATTCTGCAAGCCGAACTGCCCCGTTGCCCATCTGGCCAAGGGCGGTCCCTCCCCAACGACTTTTTCCATCCGCATCGCGTCCCGTCAGTTGGGGAAGATCCAGCTCAATGTCGGCACCATGCTGATTCCCTCGCCCGTTGATCAGGAATGGCGAGTGGTTCATTACATGCGGCGCGGCCATTGCAAATCTTCGGCAGCATCGTCGGAGCCTGGCGAGCTCGGTACGAAGACCCATGTCAAACAGCACCAGCAAGCAGGGGGCGATCATGCTTCCGATGGCCTCTGCCTGCTGACGGAACGCGAGCGGGAAATCCTGTGCCTGCTGGCTCATGGGCTGGCTACGGACGCAATATCCAACCAACTGCATATCAGCATGACGACCGTGCGCAACCACGTCCAGAGACTGATGGCAAAACTGAATGTCCATAGCAGGGTCGAGGCTGTGACTTGCGCACACCGGCATCAACTGGTGTAGATAAATGAGCAACCGGCTTCCGAATCGGCACTCCACATCCCCGGATATCCGCTGCAATGCAGGCGGTCGGTCGCCCTATGGCGCGCTATGTTTACGCCCTACACAAATTTAAGTTCCGAAAAAGTCAACACCTGCTGAGTAATTGATGCAGATGCATCATTAACAATATCCGGCCCGTATCCCATCATGACCCAATGGCAAAAAGTTCCCATGCTTTGCCGGTATTAAGAACCCAGTCGCACACTGAAACTGAGGAGGAGAGAACCATGAACAACAAGTTTTTATCAATCATGCGACTGGGGGCGATTGCCCTCTTTACCGCCGCGCTCACCGCTTGTGGAGGGGGGGGCGGTGGTGATGACAACCCGCCGCCGCCGCCGGCGACAAGCGGTTTCGACGGCCTTCCTGCCGCTGTAGTTGCCGACGATCCTTCGACCCTGGGCGCCATCACCAGCGTGACGATCAAGAGCCCGCCCGTAATCACCTTCAAGCTGCGGGACTCCGCCGGCAACCCTGTGCTGCCAACCTCGCTCGTTCAGGTTCGTGCTGCGCTGGCCAAGTACATTCCGGGTGCGCCTGACCGCTGGATTCCCTTTGGCGTAAAGACGGCGACCACGCCTGACCCCACTAAATTCATGGTCTCCAATGAACTCAGGAGCTGCGGCCAGACCAAGGGCACGGCCGACTGGGTATTCGACAACGTCAAATACAACGCCACTACGGCTGAGTACAGCTACTATTTCTGTAGCGACGTGACCACCCACCCGGACTGGAATGCCGCTGCGCCCTATCGTGTCGGCCTGGAGTTGCAGTACAACGATTTGGCGGCGGGCAAGGTGGGAACCACCAACCCCTATGTTGATTTCACCCTTGTCAACGGAATCGGCCAGCCGATCGAAGATGGCGCCGGAAACGACTTGCTGGTGCGCCAGATGGTGGTGCGGGAGTCATGCAACACCTGTCACAATGACCTGGGACAGCAGGGCAAATTCCACGGCAACCGCCGCATCGATCCCAACTATTGCGTGCTGTGCCACAACGACAGCGCGTATGACCCGACGACCGCTGAATCGGTCGACATCAAGGTCATGATCCACAAGTTCCACATGGGCTCCCGCCTGACGGGAAGCTATGCGCCTTCAGGGCTCGACGCCACGGAGATGCACTTTCCCCAGGATCAGCGCAATTGCACGAAGTGCCATACCGACGCGGCCATCGAGGGCAATCTGAATGTGACGCCCCAAGGCGGCAACTGGAAGCTCTATCCCAGCCGGAATGCCTGCGGATCCTGTCATGACGGCATCGATTTCGCGACCGGCACCGGCACGACCCTGGATCCGAGTCTTCCGTGGCATACCATCGGTCACGTCGGTGGTGCACAAGCGGACGACAGCGCCTGCGCCGATTGTCATAAGCCGGAACAGATCGCCGGTATCAACCATATTCCGGTGACCAAGGTGACGTCGGCCGCTCCTGCTTCCGTTACCACCTACTACGCGTCCAACGACGGCCGTCTGCCGGCCGGCGCGAAGACCGTCGACTACGAGATCCAGAGTGTCTCGGTGAATGGCAGCGGCAATCCGGTCATGGTGTTCCGCATCCTGCAGAACGGCGCGCGTCTTGACCTGGCTACCCCGACGGGGATATCGGATCAGGCGATCTGGCCGAACTTCTGGGGTGGACCCACCGCCTACTTCGCCTATTCGGTTCCGCAGGATGGCGTCGCAACCCCGGCTGACTTCAACGTCTATGTCAACCAAAGCATCGTGGGCGTATGGAACGGCTCCGTGACGGCGGGCACCGCCACCATGACCGGACCGGACGGCAGCGGCTTCTACACCCTGACCCTGGTCAACAGGGTCATCCCGGCCAACGCCAGCATGCTGACCGGTGCCCTGGGATACGCGGCCATGTACCAGACCAACGTCGCAGGCTACCTGAGGACCTGTCCGCCGATCGGAGCCAGCAACTGCTCCAACGGTCTCAACGTGACGGCGCAGGACGTGTCGAAAACCGCCAACGGCTACACCGCGCGCCGCATCACGGCCGAAGCCGACAAGTGCAACAACTGTCACGCCAAGCTGGGCCTGTTTGCCGAGACCACGTTCCACAGCGGTCAGCGCAACGATCCGAAGATGTGCGCGATGTGCCACAATCCCAACCGCACCAGTTCCGGCTGGTCGGCGGACTCGACGGCCTTCGTCCATGCCATCCACGGCGCGGACAAGCGTGTGGTGCCGTACAACTGGCACTCGATCGTGACCGACGCAAACGGTGTTTCACTGCCTTCCTCGACAGTGCTCACCGGAACGGAAATCGTCAGCACGTTCGCCGAGGTCGGCTTCCCGGGCAACCTGAAGAACTGCCTGAACTGTCATGCGGAGGGTGGTTATAACTTCGAGGGCGGTCTCGCCCAGGTGCCGAACCGCCTGCACAGGACCACGGCCAGCGGAACGATGGCTGCGCCGAACACGGTGGGCGCGCTGTCCCTCAGCCCCTATGTCACCGCGGGCGCCGTCTACGGCACGACCTACAACAGCACCACCAACGTGGCTTCCGGGACAGAGGGGACGAGCCTGGTGAACTCGCCGATCGCCAACGCCTGCTTCGGTTGCCACGATGGCCAGACCAGCGCAGACCCGAGCCTTTCGGTCAAGGCTCACATCGAGTCAAACGGCGGCGGTTCGATTTACCAGACCCGTGCGACCGCGCTGACCCGGCAGGAGTCGTGCCTGCTGTGCCATGGTCCGACCCAGGTCGTGCCGATCAAGGGAGCCCACGGCCTGTAATCGGCCACCGGCTGCCAGCCGGTTCAGGTTCCGGGTCACGATTCACCGTGGCCCTGGACCTGAAGCCCGGACTCGGTAATCGATACAGATGCGCTGAAGTCAGGCGCATCTTTTTTTGTGCAAGAGGCTAGTTCGGCAGGGGCCAAGACAAGCAAGAGGCCCCTGCCAAACGAGTTTCGTAATCTGGTTTTTTCACTGAAAACGGCATAGGAGGAATGGCGCATGAAATACCGCATCGGCAAGACTTGCCTGATCACCCTGTCCTTTTTGTTCGCGGCCGGCATGGCCCACGCGAATACGCAGAAATCCGACGCGACGGCAAAGCCCGCCACCAGCAGTCAAACCGCGAAGGCCGGGAATCAGGGCAACGGCAGCAAGACCATCCAAGCGGTGGATATCAACAGTGCCAGCAAGGCCGAACTGAAGACGCTGCCGGGAATCGACGATGCACGGGCCGCCAAGATCATCGCGGGGCGTCCCTACCGGAGCAAGGCGTTTCTGGTTACCAACAACATCATTCCGCTCGGGATCTATGATCAGATCCGAAAACAGATCATCGCCATACAGAAATAACGCTCAGCGTGTTGCGTGCATCCGTCTCGTAGGTAACAATGACCCAGGCAGGTTCTTCACCCAGGCTCACGCGTTTCGCTCAGTGGGTGAAAGATAAATATCAATAAGGACGACGGAGACGAGCATGATTTCCCGACTGGTTGGAGCGGCACTTGTTGCCATGATGGTGGCTACGCTGCCGGGTTGCGGTGGCGGAGGAGGAGGCGGTTCGACGCCGGTGTCACCGGCCGCAACAGGCGCGACGATTACTGCCGTCACAATTGACAAGCAGCCCGTGGTGACCTTCGTCGTCAAAGACAAAGCCGGTAAGCCCGTAACCGGACTGAAGCTCTACGATGCAGCCAGCAGCACCGCCTGCGGCACGTCCAACGTCAGCCTTGCCATCGCCAAATTCGATGGCGCCAACTGGCAGAACCTGATCTCCTGGCAGCGCTATGCCACCGACGCGCCGGGGTTGTTGTCAGTCATCGAAGGCACGACCGATCCCATCCCCAGCGCGACCATCACCAATCCCCCGACGGCGTTGACTGATCCTTCCACGCGTGTGGTGGGCATCCTGGAAGAAGCCAATGGCGTCTACACCTACCACTTCGCGATCGATGTCACCACGCCGCTGCTGATCGCCGACGCGATCGATGGCCTGAATGTCACGCCCGGCAAGGTCGCCAACAACGGCAACCTGGCGGTCAAGGACGGCAAGACCCTGCACCGCGTCGCGCTGCAGTTGTGCTTTGTCGATCCGGTCAGCAAGACGGTGGTGAAGGTCAATCCCTTCCTCGACTTCACCCTCGGTGCCGATGACAAGGGCGTTCCCTTCAAGGACAGCCAGGGCGTTCCGATTGCGGCCTGGAAGGTGGTCGACCGGGAGTCCTGTAACGAGTGCCACGTCGACTTTGCCCAGCACGTAGGCAATCGGGTCGACCCGCAGTACTGCGTGATGTGCCACAACCCTGGCAGCAGCGACTTCGAGACCGGCAATCCCATCGACTTCAAGCTGATGGTGCACAAGTTCCACATGGGCAAGCGGCTGACCCAGGACTACGCCGTACGTTCGTCCATCGCCCGGATGGATCTCGGCGGTGGCGTCATCGAAGGTGTGCTGTACCCGCAGGATCAGCGGAATTGCATCAAGTGCCACGACGGTTCGGCAACAGCGGCCCATCAGACGCCGCAGGGCGACAACTGGAAGACCCTGTCCGGCAAGAATGCGTGCTGGGCCTGTCACGACGATTACAAGTTGCCTGGCTCGGATTGGCGGATCGCCCATGCGCCGTATGCCGTCCGGTTCACGCCCAGCGTCAGCGACCCTGACGGCACCCCCGATTCGGTCTGCCAGACCTGCCACAACAATGCAGGTACCGGCGTGGCGCCGACCAACGCCAAGGCCCACGAGATCACGGAATGGGTGTTGAGCCAGAATTATCAGCTCAACCTCTGGGGCATCAGCAGGAACCCCGACAACTCCCTTACCGTGGAGTATTCGGTGAGCAACCCGAACACGGCGGTCGACTATGATCTCCAGGGCCCTCTGGCATCGCGTTTCGGCAGCCTGAGTCTGCTGTTCGGGTGGAATACGACCGACTACGCCAACGATGGCGGGCCCGGGCGTGGCCAGCCGGTCTCGGTCAGCGCGACGATGGATGCTTCCGTGCAGCGTGTCGGCACCAGCAACCGTTTCACGCTGACCTCTCCGGTATTGCCAGCCGACGCAAGCGGTTCGGTGGCGGTCGCTTTCCAGGGACGCGTCGACGAGGCGGGCCTGACCGTGCCTGTTCCCAACGCGGTCAAGTACATCGCGATGAATGGCAACGTCGTCGAGCGGCGCCAGGCCGTATCGGACGAGAAGTGCAATGCTTGTCATGGTCGATTCATCGGCTACAGCAATCTGAGCACGTTCATGCCCGGGCTGGGCGCGCATGACGCAACGAGCAACGACCCTCAGGTCTGCGTGATTTGCCATAACGGCAACAATCCGCTGGACGGCACGGTGGTGTCGGGTGGCGTGGTGACGCAGTACGCCGAGCCGGCGGATTTCAAGCGCATGATCCACCGGGCTCACGCCAAGCAGGGGGGGAATTACCCGGTGTGGCCGAAGACGAAACTGACCACGGCCATGAACACGGAAATCTACGCGGGCTTGCAGAACTGCAATATTTGCCACGTCAACAATTCGTATCAAGTGAACCGAAGCCTGCTGGGCACCTCGGTCACCTTCGACGTCGATACCAGCACCGACAGTACCAACGCGACCGTCACCGACACCGACGCCTCCGACAACCTGGTGATCTCGCCCAAGGCGTCGACCTGTTCCAGCTGCCACGATTCTGCGGATGCGAAGAGTCATATGCTGGATAACGGCGGCGTGTTCGGTACGGTGACGCAGGGCGATCTGGCGGCTGGCCTGGTCTTCGAGGAATGTGATGCCTGTCACCTGCCTGGGGCCATGGCGCCGGTCGACAGCGTGCACCTCAGCCCGCCAAATTGACCGCCATCGTGGCGTGACGGGGGAGAACCCATGACGGCTTTCCATTTTTAATTTGATCGGTATTTGAAATGAAACAAACCAGTAAATTGCTCGTTCTTGTCGCGGTAGCGAGCCTGTCGCTTTCCGCCTGCACGGACAAAAAATCAACGGATGCTGTCGGATCCATGCCGGCCGATGCCAAGGTGGGGGTGAAGGTCAATGGCCAGGCCATCAGCGTCGCCGAACTCGAGGCCAAGTCCGGACATGATCCAAGCGGCAAGAAACAGCCCCTGACCGAAGGCAGGATGAAGCAAATGGTCGACATGGAGTTGCTGCGCCAGGCCGCGGTGGAGTCCAACCTGGACAAGGACGAGGCCATTCGCGCCAAGATTGCCATTTCGATCCGTACGATTCTGGCCATGGCTTACATGGAGAAACAGCTGGGTGCCGTCGCCGAGCCGACCGAGGCGGAAATCACCGACTTCTACAATAAAAACCCGGCGCGCTTTGCCGAGCGCAAGATTTATCAGGTCCATGAATTCAACATCCAGGTCCCCCCGGGAAAAGCATCGGAGATCCGGGCCCAGCTGGGCAAGGGGATCAAGGTCGAGGAGTTCGAGCAATGGCTGAAAGGGAACAATATTCCCCACTCCGGTTCGCCGCTCTCGGTGTCCACCGACCGCCTGCCCGACGACGTCCTGGACAAGTTCAAGAATGTGTCGGTTGGCGGCACGACTGTCCTGGGCGGCGATGAGCAGATGAACGCCGTCTTCGTGCTTGCCGAGCAAACGCAACCGATCAGCCTTGCAGAGGCCAAACCGGCGGTCGCCCTGATGATGACGGAAAAACGCAAGCAGCAAGCCCTCGACAATGCGATGAAGCAGGTGCGCGACAAGGCGAAGATCGAGTACATCCCGCCTTATAGCGAAAAGGGGCTACCCGTCGTGGTCGATAAGGAATGAGACGAAACTGCCAGCGAATCGCCTTCGCTGCCGTGACGCCGACGGCTCAGGCGCAGGCAGGTACCCTGCCGAACAACGCTCAGCAATAACAGGATCAGGATCATTGGTATGGTAAAAACAAGATGGACATCGAGGGAGGCGGCTTCCGCCTTCCTGCTCTTTTTTGCCGCGTTGTGCGCAATCGTTTTTACCGCTCAGGCGTTCGCCGTTCCTGACGGCGAGGAGCTCACTTTCGAGGGCGGTCCGAAGCCCGTCATCTTCTCCGGCAAGGTCCACGCGGACAAGGGCCTCC
>Ga0209450_10000366_pt1 | contig 23893 bp, 26 predicted proteins | sample FrelakmetLWP11LW_FD_187149 | JGI IMG/M metagenome (GOLD analysis project Ga0209450, IMG submission 187149) | Freshwater lake sediment microbial communities from the University of Notre Dame, USA, for methane emissions studies - LWP11 LW (SPAdes)... | ecosystem: Environmental > Aquatic >...
GAGGGCGAGGCCTTTCCCTGGAACTTTCCGCTGATGGGCACCTACTGGGACGCGGCTGACGTCCTTGTGCAGCACGTCGGCAAGCTGAACGGAGGCACCGACAAGCTCAAGGGCAAGAAGATTGCGCTGGTCTACCACGACTCGCCGTTCGGCAAGGAGCCGATCGCCCTGCTGCAGGAGCGCGCCAAGTTGCACGGCTTCGAGCTGCTGACGATCCCGGTGACGCATCCGGGCGTCGAGCAGAAGGCCGCGTGGCTGCAGATCCGCCAGAACCGTCCGGACTACGTCTTCCTGTGGGGCTGGGGCGTGATGAACTCCACGGCGCTGCGCGAGGCCGTGGCGACCGGATACCCGCGCGACAAGATGTACGGCGTGTGGTGGGCGGCCGCCGAGCCTGACGTCCTGCCGGTCGGAGCCGATGCCAAGGGCTACAACGGCCTGGCATTGCAGCACGGGGCGGGCCGCGCCAAGGTGCACAACGACATCCTCGCCACATTGCACGCCAAGGGACAGGGCACGGGGCCGCAGGAAGAAGTCGGCACCGTTTTGTACACGCGCGGCATGATCAGCGCGATGCTGCAGATCGAAGGCATCCGCCAGGCACAGCTGCGTTACGGCAACAAGCCGCTGACGGGGGAACAGGTCCGCTACGGGCTGGAAAACCTGAACCTCGACGCCAAGCGGCTGGAAGCGCTGGGGTTGTCTGGGGTTATGAAGCCGCTGGCGACGAACTGTCGCGACCATGCCGGCGCTCGCTCGGCGCGCATCCAGCAGTGGGACGGCACCAAGTGGGTGTTTACGTCCGACTTCTACGAAGCCGACAACCAGATCATCAAGCCGATGATCAAGGCCGCGGCACAGCGCTACGTCGCCGACAAGAAGCTGACGATGCGCAGTTGCGCGGACGAGATCGCCGCCGATGCCAAGGGTGCGGCCCCGGTGGCGGCGCCGGCCGCCGTCAAGTCGGCCCCGGCGAAGAAGTAGTTTCCACCCACGCAGTCGACCGCTTCATGCGGTCGGCTGTGCGAAGCGCTTACGGTGTGAGCGCTTCGCACAGCGACAACGGAGTTCACGGTGACGGCACCGCTGCTCAACGTCAACGGCATTGAGGTCATCTACAACCACGTGATCCTCGTGCTCAAGGGGGTCTCGCTGACCGTGCCCGAAGGCGGCATCGTCGCGCTGCTAGGCGCCAACGGTGCGGGCAAGACGACGACACTGCGCGCCGTGTCGAACCTGCTGCAGGGCGAGCGCGGTGAAGTCACCAAGGGGTCGATCGAGTATCTCGGAGAGAAGATCGAGCGGCTCACCGCCTACGACCTCGTCAAGCGCGGCGTCGTGCAGGTCATGGAAGGGCGCCGCTGTTTTGCGCACCTGACGGTCGAGGAGAACCTGCTGTCGGGCGCCTACTCGCGCGGCGCGTCGGGCCGCGGCAACACGCGCGCGGACATCGCGGCAGACCTGGAGAAGGTCTACGCCTATTTCCCCCGGCTCAAACAGCGGCGCGGCAGCCAGTCGGGCTACACCTCCGGCGGCGAGCAGCAGATGACAGCGATCGGGCGCGCACTGATGGCCAGGCCTTCGATGATCCTGCTCGACGAACCGTCGATGGGCCTCGCCCCGCAGGTGGTCGAGGAGATCTTTGCCATCGTGCAGGACCTCAACAAGAAGGAACGCGTGTCGTTCCTGCTGGCCGAACAGAACACGAACATCGCATTGCGCTTCGCCGATTACGGCTACATCCTGGAAAATGGCCGCGTGGTGATGGACGGTGATGCCAAGTCACTGCGCGAAAACGAGGACGTCAAGGAGTTCTACCTCGGCGTCTCGAAGGCGGGTCGCAAGAGCTTCCGGGAGACCAAGTTCTACAAACGACGGAAGCGCTGGTTGGCCTGAAGCCAGCAAGTGCAAAGGCTTTTTTCCGCGCACGTTTGCGCGGGGGTTTTCGGCAGCGCGCGCGGGCTGGCGGAAGCGGAGTGGGGACCGCGCTTTAATCGAGGAGTGTAGATGGCCACAAAGAAAGCTGCGAAGAAGAAGTCCCGTCGCACCGTGATGTACAGCACGGGGGGCAAGAAGCTTTACGCGGTGCGCGATGCCAGCGGCAAGTTCAAGGACATCCAGCAGTACTCGCGCGCCCACGCCATGGATATCAAGAGGGGCAGCTCCGCAGAGACCAAGGCGGCTGCCAAGAAGGCCGTCAAGAAGGCCGTCAAGAAGGCTGCAACGGTCAAGAAGTCGGCAGCAAAGAAGTCGGCAGCAAAGAAGGTCACAAAGCGCGCAACGACCGCGAAGAAGGCCGCCGGCGGAATCGTCAAGAGCCTGAAGCGTGCCCTCAAGAGGGTGACGGGTTAGGGAGCCGGAGCCTCGAGCGCGGGTCACGGGTCTGGGGCGAGGAGCCTCAGCCCGGAGCCCGCTCTCGACATCCCGATGCGCCTTTTAGCATCGCCTTCCGCCCTCGCCGCCTTTGGCGTCGTGCTGCTGCTTGTTTCGTGCCGGCCGTCCGCGGCACCCGAATCGTCTGAACCGCGACCGTCGCGCGAGCGGCCTGCGACGCCATTGCCGACTCGCGAGACGACGATCGATCCCGTCACTCGGAAACTCGACGCCGCTCAGCTCGAAGCGGAACGTCGGCGCTCCGAGATTGACCAGGCCGGAAAGTAGCGCGCCTTTGCCGCGAGGAACCCCATGCCGCAGCACTTCGACAGTCGCGAGACCCGCGATCCGCGCCAGCGTGAACTCGACCTGATGGGGCACCTGCCGGGATTGGTGGCCAATGCGCTGAAGGCGCCCGGGTGGCGCCAGCATCTCGGCGCGATCGATCCCGCCGAGATCGCGACGCGCGCCGCGCTGGCACGCCTGCCGGTGCTGAGAAAGTCGGAACTGCCGGCGCGGCAGAAGGCCGCGCCACCCTTTGGTGGCTTCGTCGCCGACCCGGTCGAACGATTCGGGCGGCTCTTCACCTCACCCGGCCCGATCTACGAGCCCGAAGGACGCCATGAGGACGCCTGGCGCGCGGCACGCGGGCTGTATGCCGCCGGCATGCGCGCCGGGCACGTCGTCCTGAACACGTTCTCGTATCACCTGACGCCGGGCGGATTCATCCTTGACGGCGGCGCGCGCGCGGTCGGGTGCGCTGTCATCCCAGCCGGGCCCGGCAACACCGAGCAGCAACTCGACCTGATCGAGCATCTGCGGCCAACGGCCTACATCGGCACGCCGGACTTCCTGAAGATCCTGCTCGATGCCGCAAGTGCGTCGCAGCGCGACGTTTCCTCGCTCAAGCGTGCCGTGGTTTCCGGCGCGGCCTTCCCGCCTTCGCTGCAAGCCGAGATCAAGGCGCGCGGCATCGATGCCTATCAGCTCTATGCCACGGCCGATCTCGGCGTCATTGCCTATGAGACCTCCGCGCGCGAGGGCATGGTCGTCAACGAGGATGTTCTGGTCGAGATCGTGCGGCCCGGCACCGGCGAGCCGGTGCCGGAGGGCGAGGTCGGGGAGGTGGTCGTCACCTCGTTCGACCCGCATCACCCATGGATCCGCCTCGCGCTTGGCGATCTCTCCGCGATCCTGCCCGGCACGTCACCGTGCGGGCGTACCAATGCCCGCATCCGCGGCTGGATGGGTCGTGCCGACCAGACGACCAAGGTGAAGGGCATGTTTGTGCGGCCCGAGCAGATCGCCGAGATCGGTCGCCGGCACCCCGGCGTGGGCCGGCTCCGGCTGGTCGTCGTGCGCGCCGGGGAAAGCGACGCCATGAACCTGAAAGTCGAGTCGGCGACCCGGGAGCCGGCACTCGTCGAGCGGATCCAGGAGTCGCTGCGGACAGTGACCAAGCTCGGCGGGAACGTCGAACTCGTTGCGCCGGGCTCGCTGCCCAACGACGGCAAGGTCATCGACGATGCGCGTGCGCAGTAGGCACGACCGGTTGGCGTTGTACAAAGAAAGACGGCGCCCGCGGGCGCCGTCGCACGGCAGCAGGAGGGCTTAGCGGCGCCGGCTCGCGGCGCCGGCCTTCTTGGCCGTGGTTTTCTTGGGTGCGGCGCGCGCGGCCGCAGGTCGCGTGGCAGCACGCGAGACCGCGCGCTTGGCCGGCCGTGCCGCCGACGCGGATTTCGCCCGCACGGCCTTGGGCTTGCTGGCCACGGGCGCTCCGGTGGCGATGTCGATCGCCGCGATCATCACGTCGCGCACCGAGTTCGCCATCGCGTTGATCGCGTCGGTCATCGCGGCTGCGGGCTTCGCAATCGGCAGCTTGACCGTCGTTGCCGGCGGCGCAGCGGCCTCCTCGTTGATGTCCCACAACCGCAGCAACTCCGCCTGGGTCGGCACGGTCCCCTGGGAGACGCGCTGCCGGCGGGCCGCGACAGAGTCACGCACGATCTTTTCGACGACGTCGAGCGGCAGACGGTTGAGGTCCGAGAACTTGATGAAGCTCTTGTTGGCGTTGACGCCCTGCAGCGCTTCCTTGTGCTTCAGCACGACGTCTTTTTCGGCCACATACAGCGACATATGCCGGCGGCCGGATTCCAGGGCAAACAGCGGCCCGTCTAGTTCGTAGAAGGCGAGTCCATAGCGCATGCTTTCGCGAACTCCGCGGGCGGAGCGGCGAATCATGCTGCACAAGCGCGCCATTGCCACGCGACGGTCCGGCGGCAGGTCGCGCAGGTAGGCGCCTACCGTCGAGGCTGTCGGGTTCATGAGATTCCTCCGGCGTACAGCGTCCGAAAACGCTGAATTTTAACGCTTTTTGAGGAATGCCTTGGGACGCCGCCCGGAGGCGGGCCGGTTGACGCCCGGGTTGTGTCGCTGTCGGATCAGCCAGGCGCGCCGGATTTCGCCCGGTAGAAAATGAAATCGGCCGAAAAATCGACGCGAAGAATCTGGTTTGAAAGCCCGGGTTCGCACTTTGGCGGTGGCATGCCGCCCCGTGTATTCACGCGCTGGACATGGGTAATGCCCTCGAAGGCGCCCTTGCCGTAGCTGCGGGTCGTCAACAGCAGCCAGCGCAGGTCGGCGGAATTGGGCGCTTCGTCGTACGAGGCAATCGAGGCCACCAGCCGGCTGCCGTCATTGTGCTCGAAGGAAAAGTTGGCGCCGTGCCTGCCGACGACCTTGCCGCTCGCGTCGGCCAGCTGCGCCTCTGGCTGCCGGAACACCCAGACGAAACCCGAATCGCGCTTTTCGCAGCGAAAAATCTGCACTCCCTGCGCCGATAGCTGCAGCACGGGCTCCCGGTCTGAAGGCGCCTTGATGCTGGAAAACAGCCCGAGACTCGGGGCCGTGACGGCACCGCCGGCTTCCTGCCGGGGAGACGTTGGCGAACTGACAGAAGCGCAGCCGGTTACCAGCAGTGCGCCGATGGCAAGGACTGACTTGACGTGCTTTCGAATGTTCATGTCGCCCCTCAGTCATTGAATCTCCGTTGCGCAATGAGGCGCCGTGCCAGGCGCGTCCGCAACGGGGAGGTCCCAATGAAGCGTCGCGGCGCCCTCGGTGGCCCGATATAAATCTGCCGCGTCCGTGATGGGCCTCCGGCGGCCGTCGGCTCACTCCGGGGCGCCGTCGCCCAGTACGGGAGTCTGCCAGTCGCTGAAGATCGCGGCCGGATCGTCGCCATACCTCGAATGCGCCGCGTGCGCCGGCGTACCGGCCGCGATCCAGCACAGCAGCGTCTCGCCGGGTGCGCACAGACCCTGCTGCACGACCGCATCGTGCACCGAAGCGCCGCCCAGGACCTTGGCCCCATAGCCCATCAGGTGCAGGGCGTTGAGGAAATTCATCAGCGCTGCACCGGCGCACAGCAGCTGTTCGACGGCCGGGACACCCTGCTCTCCGTCCCGCACGCGACCCAGCAGCGCCACCAGCGCCGGCCCGCGGAACGCACGCGCACGCGCTCGCTCGATGCCGGCGTCGTCGCTGCCGCGCCGGCGTGCAGCGCGCGCAAAGAGATCACCCAATGCCGCACGTTGCTGACTGTCGATGCGAACGAAGCGGTAGGGCCGCAGCGCCTCGTGGTCGGGAGCGCGCAACGCAAGCGACGCCGCCCGCAGTAGTTCGTCGGCCCCTGGAGCGGGCTCGATCAGGTGCTTGGGGCTCACCGAATAGCGTCGCGCCAAGTGCGCGAGCACATCGCCCGGTCCCAGGCCGGGCACCTCGGACGGATCAGGCTTCCGTTCCATCGCACACGATCAGGACACGCGGTCGGGCAGCCGCCTAGGCGAGCCCGTTGTGGACACAGACGAAGTCGGCGATCTGCGCGATGTCGTCGAGCGCGAACTGCGGCAAGGGGCTATCGATGCGCACATCGGTCGCGATCGCCACCACATGCGGATCGTCCGGATGAAGCGGCACCTTGCCGTTGGCGGAGCGAAAGACTTCGATCTTGGGAATCGGCTGACGCTTGAAGCCCTCCACGATTAGCAGATCGCAGGGCGACATGCGCGCGACAAGTTCGTCCAGCGTCAGTTCGGCCGCCCCGCGCAGCTCGTGCATCAGGGCCCATCGCACGCTCGACGACAGCATGACTTCGCTGCAGCCTGCGTGCCGATGGCGATACGAGTCCTTGCCGGGGTGGTCGACGTCGAACTCGTGGTGTGCGCGCTTGATCAGGGACACCGTGAGGCCGCGTGCCGTCAGGAGTGGCACCACGCGTTCGATCAGCGTGGTCTTGCCGCTGCCGGACCAGCCGGCGAAACCGAATATCTTCATTGCAGTGCCGCCCACGCACGAGTGCCGGGGGATGGGAGAACCGATCAGCGACGCACTCTACCAGCGTGAAGGCAGCAGGCGCCGGCAGTGGCGGGCGCCGTGATCGACTACTGGCCCGCGTTGGGGAAGAAGAGCTGTTCGCCGTTGATCCGATAGGCCGCGATCGCTTCCTGGCCGGCCGTCGAAGTCACCCAGTCGACGAACTTCTGCGCGTCGGCCGCGCGCGCGTGGGGATGGCGCGCCGGGTTCACGACGATGACGCCGTACTGGTTGAAGAGGCGCCTGTCACCTTCCACGAGGATCACCAGGTCGCCGCGGTTCTTGAACGAGAGCCAGGTGCCGCGATCGGCCAGCACGTACGATCCGGCCGAAGAGGCCATGTTCAGCGCCGGGCCCATGCCGCAGCCGCACTCCCGATAGCCGCTGCCGCGCTGCGCCGCTAGGTCGGCCGCCGCCCAGTAGCGGTTCTCGGCGGCATGCGTGCCGCTCTTGTCGCCGCGCGAAACGAACGGCGCGTTGGCGGCGGAGATCTTCTTCAAAGCGGCCACGATGTCGTTGCCACGCACGCCGGCGCCATCCGCCTTGGGGCCGATCAGCACGAAGTCGTTGTACATGACTGGATAGCGCTTCAGTCCGAAGCCCTCGGCGACGAACTTCTCCTCGGCCGGCTGGTCGTGCACAAACAGGACGTCGGCATCGCCCCGGCGCGCCATGTCAAGCGCTTGCCCGGTGCCGACGGCGACTACCTTCACGTCGAGGCCGGAAGCCTTCTTGAACAGCGGCAGCAGGTGAGTAAATAGGCCGGACTGCTCGGTTGACGTCGTCGACGCCATCGTGATGCTCTGCGCAGCGGCAAGCCCGGTCGCTAGACACAACGCCATAGCCAGCGCGGGGCGGCGGAGCCGACGGCTCACGCAATTCTTCAATCGTCCAATCATGCGAGTTCTCCTGCGAGGTAGCGCCGCACACCGGCGGTCGCCGATTCATCAAAGAAGGCGGCGGTCGACTGGTCGGCCAGCAGTCGCCCCTGTTCGAAGCACAGGACGCGGCTGGCGAGGCGGCGTACCTGGCCCAGGTTGTGGCTGCTGAACACCAGCGTGACGCCGGCGCGGTCGGTGAAATGTGTGAGCAGTCCCTCGACGTCGCGCCGCGCGGCCGGATCCATGCTCGACGTCGGTTCGTCGAGCAGAAGAACGTCCGGTGAGAGAGCCCATGCCCGTGCCAGCGCCATCCGCTGCTGCTGGCCGCCCGACAGGTTGCGGGCGTTGCGATGCGCGGCCTCGCTGAGGCCGAAGCGCGCCAGCGCGGCGTGTGCGAGTTCGCACGCCGCGCGCCAATGGATACCGCGCAGCCACAGGCCGAGAGCGATGTTTCGCAGGACGCTGACGCGCAGCATGTAGGGCCGCTGGAACAACATGGCCTGCCGCCGGATCGACGGCCGCTCGACGCGTCCGGCGCTGGGATCGATCAGCCCATGCAGCAGGCGTAGCAGCGTGGTCTTGCCGCTGCCGTTGGGCCCGATCAGCGCGACCCGCTCGCCGGCACGGATCGTCAGGCCCAGGGGCGCCAGAGCCTGCACGGCACCGTACCGCACTTGCGCTTTCTCTAACCGGAAGACCGTGTCGGCCGTCCGTGGCGCAGCAAGGCTTACTGGACTGCCGGCGTCCCGCGGGCCTGCGTCGCGGTCAGCGGTAGCGGCTTCTCCACGCCGGGTCGCGTGCAGGGTCACCGCGCTGCCTTCGGGCTGCGCGCAGCGGATGTCTTCCTGGCGGCTGGACGAGTTCATGCCGACAGCACCCGCGTGACGTCGCTGACGTTGCCGTCGATCCGCTCGCGCCAGGCCCGCAGCGCGGCGATGGCAACGTTGAGCAGCAGCACCACCGCGATCAGCACGATCCCGAGCGCCATCGCCAGCGGCAGGTCGCCCTTGCTGGTCTCGAGTGCGATCGCGGTGGTCATGACCCGCGTGAAACCGTCGATGTTGCCGCCGACGATCATCACCGCGCCGACTTCCGAGACGGCGCGTCCGAAGGCGGCAATCAGGACAGTCAGTAGCGCGAAGCGCTCGTCGAACGCGAGCAGCAGGCCACGTGTGAAAGTCGACGCGCCGAGCGAGCGCAATTGTTCCCCGTGGCCGCGATCCGCGTCCTCGATGGCCTGCCGCGTGAGCGCGGCCACGACCGGTGTCACCAGAACGACCTGGGCTGTCACCATCGCCGGGAACGAATACAGCCAGCCGAGAAAGCCGAGCGGTCCAGAACGCGACAGCAGCAGGTAGACGATGAGTCCCACGACGACCGAAGGCAGCGCGAGCAGCGTGCTCAGTACCGTAAGAACAGGGTCGCGCCCCGGGAACCGCGCCACGCCGAGCCAGGCCCCCGCGACCAGTCCGAGACCGAAGGCAATCACGCAGGCCGTTGCGCTGACCGCGAGCGAACGGCCGACGATGGCGACCAGTTCCGGGTCGAGCGCGAACAACAGTTGCCACGCCATCAGGGTGGCTTCAGTCAGCGTGTTCATGGTGGCCGCCATCCTAAGCAGCCGCCGGTGCGCTGAGAGGCTGTTTCGGCCGCTTGGTTAGGAACGTGCATTCATACGTCCGTCGTGACCAGGCCGGGTTTCGCTCCAGCACGACCCTGGCGGGCCGGCGGTCCGGGGCATGGGGCAAACTTGCGCCGTGCACAAGATCGAACTGTCGTATTCGCTGACGGGGCAGCGCATGCCGGATGCGCTGATCCGTAACCCGCTGATCGAGCTGCTGGCGGCAGTCCGGGCCGAAGGCTCGATCTCGGGCGCGGCACGCGCACTGCGGCTCTCTTACCGCCACGTCTGGGGCGAACTCAAGCGCTGGGAACGCGAACTGGGCCGGCCGTTGATCGTTTGGGAGCGCGGGCAGGCCGCGCAGCTCACTGCCTTCGGCGACAAGCTGCTGTGGGCCGAGCGGCAGGCGCAGGCACGACTTGCTTCGGAGATCGCCGCCCTGCACGCCAATCTCGAGCGTGCGTTCGGAATGGCATTCGACGACGCGACCCATGCCCTGACGGTGCAGGCCAGCCACGACAGCGCGCTCGTTCTGCTGCGGGAACATTGCCTGCCGGCACGGCTGCACCTGGACATCGGCTTCACCGGCAGCGTCGATGCGTTACGTGCGTTGCGGGCGCACCGCTGCACGCTGGCCGGATTTCACGCTCCACCGCGACCACCGCGCGGCGGCCGCATCGAGCGCGCCTACGCCGGGCTCCTGTCCGCAGGACAACAGAGCCTGATCGGTTTTGCGCGACGTGTGCAGGGCCTGGCCGTGGCGCCGGGCAATCCGCTGGCGTTGTCGTCGATGGCCGACATCGCGACCCGCAAGGCCCGCTTCGTCAACCGGCCGGAGGGTACGGGGAGCCGGCTGCTGATCGACGCCCTGTGCGATGAGGGCGGCGTGCCTGTGGGCGACATTGCAGGCTACGACCACGAGGAACCATCGCACGCGGCCGTGGCGCAGACGATCGCCTCGGGCCACGCGGATGTCGGCCTGTGCATCGAAGCGGCGGCGCGCAGCCGAGGGCTCGACTTCGTTCCGTTGCTGTGGGAGGAATACTTTCTCGTGTGCCTAGCGCCGGACCTGGACCAGCCGGCGCTGCGTGCCCTGCTCGCCGTGCTGCGCAGCGACGACTGGCAGCGCCGACTCGCGTCGCTGGCTGGCTATGCGCCAGCGCGCAGTGGTCAGGTCCTTGACCTGCATGAAGCGCTGCCCTGGGCCTCGGCAATCGAGGCCCCGGAGTCACCGGTCAGACCAGGCCGTCGAAAAGAACCACGCTAACCGGTTCACCGGCGGCCACGGAGCCGCGCCCATGCTCCAGCACGATCAGGCAGTTGGCCCGCGCCATGGAACTGAGTACCCCCGAGCCCTGCTGGCCGGTGAGTTGAACCGACCACTGGCCCTGGGCATCCTGCTCGACGATGGCACGCTGATACTCGGTGCGGCCGGGTTTCTTGCGGATGGCGTCGCGCGCCGGCACCTGCAGCATCGGCAGTTCGCTGCCTTGGCTGACGCCGGCGGCGGCGAGTAAGGCCTCGCGCACGAACTGGTAGAAGGTGATCATTACCGCGACCGGGTTGCCGGGCAGGCCGAAGAAGAGTGCATGGCCCACGCGGCCGAACGCGAGCGGTCGGCCCGGCCGCATCGCAATCTTCCAGAACGCTGCTTCCCCCAGGCGCGCGAGGATGGCGCGCGTGAAATCCGCCTCACCGACCGAAACGCCGCCGGTCGTGATGACCACGTCCGCGTCCGCCGCCGCGGCGGCGAGCGCCGCTTCGAGTGCCGCCGGATCGTCGCGCACGACTCCGAGGTCATGCACTTCGCAGCCGAGCCGGGTCAGCATGCCGTGCAGCGTGTAACGGTTGGAGTCGTAGATCGCGCCCGGAGCGAGCGGCTCGCCGATCGAGACCAGCTCGTCGCCGGTGGAGAAGAACGCGACCCGCAGGCGCCGCCGCACGGGCACTTCGGGGAGCCCAAGCGAGGCCAGCAGTCCAATGTGCGCCGGACCGAGGACGCAGCCGGCATTGACGCACGGCTTGCCGCGCGCGAGGTCCTCGCCGCGGTAACGCAGGTGCTGGCCCGCGCGTTGCCCTGGGGGCACCCACACGCCGCGCGCATCGACGCGCACCACCTCCTGCACCACGACGCAGTCCGTGCCGGTCGGAAGCACTGCGCCGGTCATCACGCGCACGCACTCGCCCGCGCCCACTGCCCCCGTATACGGGTGGCCGGCAAAGGCCTCGCCGACCTGGCGCAGCACCGTTTCGCCCTCGGCGGCCAGATCGGCATGCCGCACCGCCCAGCCGTCCATGGCGGTGTTGTCGTGCGCAGGAACGTCGAACGGACTGACGATGTCTTCTGCCAGCACCCGCCCGAGCGCGCTGCGCAGCGCGACGCGCTCGATCATCGGCACCGGTGTGACGCAGCCACGGATGATGCGCAACGCGTCGGCCACCGGCAGTGCGTCCGGGTCGTACGCGTCGAGTGCGCGAATGGCGAGCGTCAGCGGCTTCATGACCGGTCGAACTGCGCGATCTCGCCGCGCGTGTTGATGTTGATGAAGGCTTCCGGCTCGTCGTCGAAGGCAACCTCGACGACGCGCAGCGTCGAGTACCAGAGGTCGATCTTGCGCTCGCCACTGGCCAGAAACCGCGCCAGGTGTGGCCGGACCCGGGTATGCACCAGCGCAAATACGGGGTGCGGCTGCGTGCCGGTGCGCGCCACGGCAAGATCGACGTCACCTTGCGCGCGCGCGGCCGCCAGTCGAGTGACGAGGTCGCGCGGCAGGAAGGGCGAGTCGCACGGCGCTGTCACCAGCAGGGGTGCTGCGGTCGCGTGCAGACCAGCGTCGAGCCCGGCCAGCGGCCCGGCGAATCCTCCGAGGCGATCGGGCACGACGTCGTGACCGAAGGACGCGTACTGCTCGAGATTCTGGTTGGCATTGATCAGCAGCGCGTCGACCTGCGGCCGCAGTCGCTCGATGACATGCGCGACGAAGGGCCGCCCCCTGAACTCGACCAGTCCCTTGTCGACGCCACCCATGCGACGGCCCTGGCCACCGGCCAGCACCAGCCCGCAGATTTCGGCGCGCATCACGTCCGTGCCTGCTCGAAGCGGTGCCGCCCGGTGAACAGCAGATAGTGCTTGCGGGCTGCGCGGCCGATCATCGTCAGGCCGACCCGGCTGGCGATGCGCCACGCCATCTCGGTCAGGCCCGAGCGCGACACGAGGAAAGGAATGCCCATCTGCGCGGTCTTGATGACCATCTCGGAGGTCAGGCGGCCGGTCGTGTAGAAGATCTTGTCCGAGCCGTCGATGTTGTCGAGCCACATGCGGCCTGCGATCGCATCGACCGCATTGTGCCGCCCGACGTCCTCGATGAACACCAGGATGCGGCTATCGGCGCCTTCGTTGGAGGCGAGCGCGCAACCGTGCACGGCGCCTGCGGCGTTGTAGATAGTCTCGTGCTGGCGCACGGCTTCGAGCACGGCGAAGAGCGATGCTTCCGACAACCGCACGTCTTCGCGCAAGCGGATCGAATCGACTTCGTCCATCAGGTCGCCGAACACCGTGCCCTGTCCGCAACCGGTGGTAACCGTCCGCTTGGCGAGCTTCTTGGCGAGCGACTTGACGCCGCGTCGCGTCGTGACGGCCACAGCGTCGGTTTCCCAGTCGACCTGCACCGCGGCGAGTTCGTCCAGCGATGACACCAGCCGCTGGTTGCGCAGATAGCCGATGGCGAGTGCTTCAGGCGCCTGGCCGAGCGTCATCAGCGTGACGACCTCGCACTTGTCGACGTACAGCGTCAGCGGGTGCTCGCCGGCGATCGGTGTCGGCATCAACGCTCCGCGCTCGTCGATGGCATCGACGGGAAATATCAACGGGCGGGACGCGTTGGTCAGCAGAAGTTGCATCGTTGATCGGGGTTCGGCCCTGTGCCGCGCTTCGATTGCAGCACGCATTGGCATGCGCGCCGTCCAAAAGACCCTTCGCGCGTATTCCGTATTCCGGTTTGCGCACGGCGAGCCTAAGCAGGAATAATCTCCGCAGCTTGAAGGAAGATAGCATCGACACCGTTGCACACCCATTGCGCAGGCCGGCCGCGGTCGTCACGGCCAAGCGCATCGTTGACAACCCTTGGACATCCGAGATCTGGGTGCCGGTGGCTGTCATCGAGCGCGCCGGCGCCCGCGGAGAAGCGCCGATCCTGCTCGAGCGCGATGCGACGGGCGAGCGGTGGCTGCATCTTGGCTTCGAAGTCGACCTGAATCGCACCGAGGCCGATGGCTACTACCTGAACCTGACCACCGATCAGCCGGTGGCCTTCGTGGAGTGGGAACTCACCGAGTCGGGCGCCGAACCGCGCTGGGTGACGCTCAGTTACCACGAGGCCGCGCGGCGCCTGGACGGCGGTGCCCAGGTCGAGGCCGTGCCGATGCCGAGCGAGTGGCTGCCGTGGCTTGCGGCCTTCACTCAACAGCATCTGCAGGTTCCGGAGAAAAAGCGCCGCCCGGCTCCGGCATCGTTTCTCGGCGCCAAGCGGGACAGTCGATGAGTCCGGTGGATCGCGCCGGACAGGCATGCCGAATGGCGCGGCGCGCGGGCAGCGATGGAGCCTCGTATGAGCTCTGAGCCGGAATCGTTCCTTGCCCGCTGGTCGCGCCGCAAGCGCGAGGCGGAGCGTGAGACCGAACGCCCGGCGGAGGCTGCTGCACCGGAGGAGCCCGCAGCAGACTCAGCGACTCCGGGCGCCGAAGGCGTCGCGCGAGTGGCTCCCGTTCCGGTTCCTGCGGCGGCGCGTGATCCGGCCGCAACGACCGAGATGCCGCTGCCGCCGATCGACTCGCTCGATGGCCTTCGTTCGGACTATGAGGCGTTCTTCCAGCAGCCAGTCGACGATGAACTGCGCCGAGCCGCGCTGAAGAAGCTCTTCGCCGACCCGCACTTCAACCAGATGGACATGCTGGATGTGTACGTCGACGACTACACACAGTTCGAGCCACTGCCGGCGGCGCTGCGGCTGCGCCTGCCGAGCGCGCGCGGGTTCCTGCTTGATTCCGAACGTGAAGCACTGGAAGCGGCCGAGGCGGCTGCTGACGCCAGCGGAACCGGGGCCGCCGCCGAGCGTGAAGCAGGCGATCAGGCGTCAGGAGCCGCCTTCGACACCGATGCGGACGGACTCGCCACGGACAGCAGAAGCGACGAGCAAACTGCCGCACTGAGGTCGGCACCGGGCGCGCGCGTGGACGTGGCGGCGGTCGATCCCGCCGCCGTGCAAAAGCAACCGTCAATGCCCATCGTCGCGCCGGGCGGGGCGCCTCCAACCGATTCCATTTCTAACTGAGCACGCATGGCCACGACTGGCAACACGCTGAAAGTCTGCAACTGCAATCGCACGATGACGCTGGACGGGGCGGCGCTCGGGCGCGCGCTCGGGCGCGAGGCGATTCCGATCTACACCGAGCTGTGCCGCAAGGAGGTGGACGGTTTCACTTCGGCGCTGGGATCCACCTCGTGCACGGTGGCGTGCACCCAGGAGGCTCCGTTGTTCACGGAACTGGCGGCCGGTGCCGGCACTTCGACGGAGCTGAAGTTCGTCAACATCCGCGAAGCGGCCGGTTGGTCGGCTGAGGGTTCCGCGGCGACGGCGAAGATAGCGGCGCTGCTGGCGCTGGCGGACGTGCCCGAGCCGCAGCCGGTCGCGGTGTCTTCCTACGCGTCCAAGGGCGAGGTGCTGATCATCGGGCCGGCCGAGGCGGCGATCGCCTGGGCAGAGGAGCTGGCCGACAGCCTGTCGGTCAATGTCCTGATCACGACGGCGCGTGGCGCAGAACTGCCAGCAACTCGTCGCTACCCGGTGTGGTCGGGACTGCCGCGCTCCGTTCAGGGCTACCTCGGCAAGTTCGAAGTCCAGTGGGATCAGATCAACCCGATCGATCTGGAGACCTGCACCCGCTGCAATGCCTGCATCAAGGCGTGTCCGGAGCAGGCGATCGATTTCACCTACCAGGTCGACCTTACCCGCTGCAAATCGCACCGTGCCTGCGTGAAGGCGTGCAGCACGATCGGTGCGATCGACTTCGGACGCGCCACCGCGACGCGTACCGAGCAGTTCGATCTGGTGTTCGACCTGTCGGCCCAGCCCCTGCTGCGCATGGCCGAGAAACCCTTCGGCTATCTCGCGCCGGGCGCGGACCCGCTGGAGCAGTCGCAGGCGGCGATGCGGCTGGTGCAGATGGTGGGCGAGTTCGAGAAGCCGCGCTATGTGCAGTACGACGAAAAGCTCTGCGCGCACAGCCGCAACACCAAGACCGGCTGCACGCGCTGCCTCGACGTCTGCGCGACCGACGCCGTGCGCTCGCTGGGCGACAAGATCTGGGCGCACCCGTTCCTCTGCATGGGCTGCGGTGACTGTGCAACGACGTGCCCGACCGGCGCCCTGCGTTTTGCCTATCCCGGCGCAGCCGACATCGGTGCGCGTTTGCGCAAGCTGCTGTCGGTGTATCGAGGCGCCGGCGGCAAGGACGCCACGCTGCTCTTCCACAACGCCACGAACGGTCGCGCGCTGATCGCGCGGCTGGCGCGAACCGGCAAGGGTCTGCCGGCGCGCGTCCTGCCGATCGAAGTGCACAGTGTGGCGACGATCGGGATCGACGTCGTGCTGAGCGCGATCGCGTACGGCGCCAGCCAGGTGTTTGCCCTGCTCGACGATGCCGGCGCCGAAGAGCACGGCGCCCTGCTGGACCGGCAGGCACGTGTCGCCGACACGATCCTGAATGGCCTCGGCTTTGGCGGCACGCACTGGCAGGCGCTGCGCGCAGCGGAGCCCGCCGCGCTGCAGGCAGCGCTGTGGTCGTCGCTGCCGGCGATGACGGTGGCCGAGCCGGCGACGTTTCACCTGTCCAACCGCAAGCGCGAGACGCTCGACTTCGCCATTCATCACCTGGTGCAACAGGCATCGGCTCCGCCGGAGCAGATTGCGCTGCCCGCGGGCTCGCCGTTCGGCACGCTCGCGATCGACGCTTCACGCTGCACCCTGTGCAAGTCCTGCATTGGCGCCTGTCCGAGTTCCGCGCTGATGGATACGGAGGACGCGCCGAAGCTGCGCTTCGTCGAGCACAACTGCGTGCAGTGCGGCCTTTGCGAGACAACGTGCCCCGAGCGGGCCATCAGCCTGGTGCCGCGACTCCTCGTGACACCGGCGGCCCGCCAGCCCGTCACGCTGCACGAGGCCGAGCCCTTCAACTGCGTCCGCTGCGGGGCACCGTTCGGCACCCGGCAGATGATCGACGTCATGACCGGCCGTCTGGGCGCGCATCCGATGTTCGCCGGCACGGCGCTGCGACGCATACAGATGTGCGCCGACTGTCGCGTCATCGACATGATGGAAGCGAAGAACGAAACGTCGATCTTCGACATCAAGCGATGAATCGTCCCGAGCCTGCGTCGGACCTGCCACTTGCTCCCGAGGACGAGGGGCGCCTTCAGCTCTACGCGCTGCTGGCACGACTGTTCGCCGCGGGGCCGGACGACGGGCTGCTGCGCGCGCTGGCGCAATCGGCCGGCAGTCTCGAAGGTGAGGGCGAACTGGCGCAAGCCTGGAATGAACTTGCCACCGCCGCGGCCAGCACGTCGGCGCGCGACGCCACGCTGGAGTTCGATGCCACTTTCATCGGCGTGGGCAAGGCGCCTGTCAGCACCTACCTGTCGCACTACCACCCGATCGCCCGCAAGGAGGCCCTGCTGGTGGAGCTGCGCGACACGCTGGCTCGATTCGGGCTGGCGCGCACGGCTGCATCGGCCGAGCCGGAAGACAACCTCACTGCGGTTCTCGAGGTCATGCGGCACCTGGTAGCCGCGGGTTCGGACGCAACGTCGTTGCAGCGCCAACGCGAATTTTTTGCGCGCTATCTGCAGCCCGCGTACAGCGGATTCTGTGACGCGGCGCACAAGGCGAAACTCGGAGAGTTCTACATGGCAGTAGTGGGATTACTGAGAGTTTTTATAGAAGCTGACTTAGCTCAATTCGAGATCGGCTAGGACGCACTTTCGGGCCGAGTTTGTTGACGGAACGTTGACCCGCGGGAGATCATCGGGTCGCCAAGGGGAATGAAGGACTGTTCATATGAATAACGACCAACCTAGCCGTCGCGGTTTTTTCAAGGCGGTCGCGATCGGTGGCGCTGCCGCGGCGGCGGCTGTGGCGACGACGCTCGTCGGTGAGCAAAAGACCGTGCCGGACAGCACGGCAGCCGAGGACTCATCACCGCCTGGTTATCGCGAGACCGCGCACATCCGGCATTACTACCGCACCACCCAGGTCTAAACGGGAGACGCCCCGATGCTTACGAAGAAATCCGCGGGGGCCGCGACGGCCCAGGGTCGCCTTGCGCGTGCTGTGGCCGGCATGCACGGCCGTACGATCGATCGGCGCACGTTCCTCAAGCGCTCCGGTGTGACGGCAGGTGCGGCCGCTTTCGCGGCGCAGCTCCCGTACGGCGCCATCGGCAAGGCCGAAGCAGCGCCGGCGGCGGCGCAGGCGGCCACGGGCGAGCAGGTCAAGCGCACCGTATGCACGCACTGCTCGGTGGGCTGCGCGGTCGATGCGGTCGTCAAAAATGGCGTGTGGGTGAGCCAGGAACCGGTGTTCGATTCCCCGCTGAACCTTGGTGCGCACTGCGCTAAGGGCGCTTCGGTGCGCGAGCACGGCATGACCGAGCACTCGCACCGCCTGAAGTACCCGATGAAGCTGGTCGACGGCAAGTACCAGAAGATCAGCTGGGATCAGGCGATCGACGAGATCACCGCGAAGATGTCGAAGATCCGCGAGGAGTCCGGGCCTGACGCGGCCTACTTCATTGGCTCGTCCAAGCACAACAACGAGCAGGCCTACCTGCTGCGCAAGTTCGTTTCGCTCTGGGGCACCAACAACTGTGACCACCAGGCCCGCATCTGCCATTCCACGACAGTCGCCGGTGTGGCGAACACGTGGGGTTACGGCGCGATGACGAACTCCTACAACGACATGATGAACTCGAAGGCCATCATGTACATCGGGTCGAACGCCGCCGAGGCGCACCCGGTGTCGATGCTGTTCTCGCTGCATGCGAAGGAGAACGGGGCCAAGATGATCGTCGTCGATCCGCGCTTCACGCGCACGGCGGCGAAGGCCGATCACTACATCCGCCTGCGCTCGGGCGGAGACATCCCTTACCTGTACGGGATGATGTATCACATCTTCAAGAACGGCTGGGAAGACAAGGCCTATCTGGCGGCGCGTGTCTACGGCATCGACAAGGTCAAAGAGGAGGTCATGAAGTGGACCCCCGACAAGGTGACCGAAGCCTGCGGCGTGCCCGAAGACCAGGTGCTGCTGGCTGCCGAGACGATGGCCAAGAACCGTCCCAGCACGATCGTCTGGTGCATGGGGCAGACCCAGCACACGACGGGCAATGCCATCGTGCGTGCGTCGTGCCTGCTGCAGCTCGTGCTCGGCAACGTCGGTGTCTCCGGCGGTGGCACCAACATCTTCCGCGGCCACGACAACGTCCAGGGCGCGACTGACGTCGGTCCGAACCCGGACTCGCTGCCCGGCTACTACGGCATCGTGCCGGGCTCGTGGGCGCACTGGGCCAAGGTCTGGAACGTCGATCTCGACTGGCTGAAGAAGCGCTTCGCCTCGGACGCGATGATGACCAAGCCCGGGACGACAGTCAGCCGCTGGATCGACGCGGTGCTCGAGCCCAATGAGTCGATCGGCCAGGGACCGAACCTGCGGGCCGTCTTTTACTGGGGCCACGCGCCCAACTCGCAGACGCGCGGGCTGGAAATGAAGAAGGCCATGGATGCGCTCGACCTGCTCGTCGTGGTCGATCCGTATCCGTCGGCGACCGCTGCGATGGCCGCGATGCCGTCGGAAGGCGGCAAGCTCAACCCGAACCGCAGCGTCTACCTGCTGCCGGCCTGCACGCAGTTCGAAACAACGGGCTCCTGCACGGCGTCCAACCGCTCGCTGCAGTGGCGCGAGAAGGTCATCGAGCCCTTGTTCGAATCGCGTACCGACCACGCGATCATGCTGCGCTTCGCGCAGAAGTGGGGCTTCGCCGACCAGCTGCTGGGCAAGAAGGATGGCAAGCAGAACATCCGCACCGTTCCCGGTGCCGGCGGCTGGGAAGAGCCGGTCATCGAGGACATCCTCGGCAACGAGATCAATAAGGGCACGTGGACGATTGGCTACACCGGGCAGAGCCCGGAACGGCTGAAGCTGCACATGAAGCACATGGGCACCTTCGACGTGAAGACGCTGCGTGCCAAGGGCGGACCGTGCGACGGTGAGTTCTTCGGACTGCCGTGGCCCTGCTACGGCACACCGCAGATGAAGCACCCGGGTTCGCCCAACCTGTACGACACGTCGCAGTCGGTCATGGACGGCGGCGGAAACTTCCGCGCCAACTTCGGCGTCGAGCGCGACGGCGTCAACCTGCTGGCCGAAGCGGGCTCGCATTCGAAGGGTGCCGAAATCACGACGGGCTACCCCGAGTTCGATCACGTGTTCCTGAAGAAGCTCGGCTGGTGGAACGAACTGACCGAGGACGAGAAGAAGGCGGCCGAAGGCAAGAACTGGAAGACCGATCTTTCGGGCGGGATCATCCGTGTCGTGATGACCAAGCACCAGTGCCATCCGTTCGGCAATGCCAAGGCACGTGCCGTGGTCTGGAACTTCCCGGATCCCGTCCCGATCCACCGCGAACCGCTGTACAGCAACCGGCCCGACCTGGTTGCGAAATACCCGACCTACGCCGACCGCAAGGATTTCTGGCGTGTGCCGACGCTCTACAAGACCGTGCAGGACAAGAACATCGCCGACAAGGTCTACGAGAAGTTCCCGCTGGTCATGACCTCGGGACGCCTGACGGAGTTCGAAGGCGGTGGCGACGAGACGCGCTCGAACCCGTGGCTCGCCGAGTTGCAGCAGCACATGTTCGTCGAGATCAATCCCAAGGCCGCCAACGACCGCGGCATCCGCAACGGCGAGTGGGTCTGGGTGAACACCCCGACCGGTGCGAAGCTCAAGGTCATGGCCCTGGTGACCGAGCGAGTGGGTCCGGACACCGTGTTCATGCCGTTCCACTTCGCCGGATGGTGGCAAGGCAAGGACCTGCTGGAGAGCTATCCGGCCGGTGCTGCACCGATCGTCCGCGGCGAGGCCATCAACACCAGCACGACGTACGGTTATGACTCGGTGACGAACATGCAGGAAGGCACCAAGACGACCCTTTGCCAGGTTGCCAAGCTGGCCTGAGCGGCCTCGAGAACGAAACAAGGAGACCCACGATGGCCCGCATGAAGTTCATCTGTGATGCCAACCGCTGCATCGAGTGCAACGGCTGTGTCACGGCGTGCAAGAACGCGAACGAAGTCCCCTGGGGCGTGAACCGCCGCCGCGTCGTCACCCTCAACGATGGCGCGCCCGGCGAACGATCGATCTCGGTGGCCTGCATGCACTGCTCGGACGCGCCGTGCATGGCGGTCTGCCCGGTCGATTGCTTTGTCCGCAGCGAAGACGGTGTGGTGCTGCACGACAAGGATCAGTGCATCGGCTGCGGTTACTGCCTGTATGCCTGCCCGTTCGGAGCGCCGCAGTTCCCGCAGGCCGGCGCGTTCGGCGTGCGCGGCAAGATGGACAAATGCACGTTCTGCCAGGGCGGCCCGGGCAAGGCCAGTGCGGAAGAGCAGTTCAGCAAGTACGGCCAGAACCGCATCGCCGAGGGCAAGCTGCCGCTGTGCGCCGAGATGTGCTCCACCAAGGCGCTGCTCGCCGGCGATGGCGATGTCATCGCGAACATCTTCCGCGAGCGGGTCACGATTCGCGGCAAGGGTGCCGAAGTGATCGGCTGGGCCACGGCGTACGGAACGCCCAAGGCCGGCGCGGCGCCGGCGGCCACTGAAGGGAAGAAATGATGCGCAAACTCGCCAAGCCAGCGGCGGTGCTCGCCGCGTTTGCATTGGTCTTCAGCCTGTCGGCCTGCGGAGAGAAGAAGGTCACCACCTACGAGCCCGGCAAGTACTCGGGTGCTCCGGTCGCCGCGCCGTGGGACTCGCCGCAGTTCGGGGGCAAGCAGGCGCAGTGGGAGGCGGCCATCCAGGCGCGCACGCAGGGTCAGAACGACTACTCACGCATACCCGCGAAGTAGGGAGCCGCTCCATGACGATTCTTTCGTGGCGGGCTGGGTTGGCTGCCGCCGTGCTGGCCTTCGCAGGCACCGCGGTCGCGCAACCCGCGACCCCGCAGCAGCAGGAAAGCGCGCGCCAGCAGGTCCAGCAGAACATCACGCAGCCCTACAACAACGCGCCGGTGTGGCGTGACGTCCGCACGGGCCAGCCGGGCTTCACCCAGCTCGGTGCCGCGCCGGAACAGGGTGTGCTGATCCAGTCGCGCGGTGAGACGTGGCGGCAGGCGCGCGTACCGGTGTCCCTCATTGGCGGTCTGCTGGTTGCACTGGCCATGCTGTCGCTCGGCGGCTTCTATGCCGTTCGCGGCTCGATCCCGGTCGGCGAGAGCGGGTCGAAGATGATGATCCAGCGCTTCCGGCCGTCGGACCGTCACGCGCACTGGACCATGGCCATCGTCTGGGTCACGCTCGCCATCACCGGACTGATTCTCACCTTCGGCAAGACGTTGCTGCTGCCGATCATGGGCCACACGCTGTATTCGTGGATCGCCGTGGCGGCCAAGAACGTCCACAACTTCGTCGGCCCGATCCTCATTGTCGGCGTCGTGTGGATGATCGCCCGCTACCTGCGGCACAACTGGTTCAACAAGGAAGACTTCGTCTGGATGACGAAGATCGTCGGCAACCTGACCGGGCACGAATATCCCTCGGGCAAGTTCAATGGCGGCGAGAAGATGGTCTTCTGGGGGCTGCTGGTCGTGCTCACGCCGCTGCTGATCGTGACCGGACTCGTGCTGAACTTCCCGAACTTCGGGCAGACACGCGCCACGATGCAGACCTTCAGCATCCTCCACATGGTGCTGGCCTATGTGGCGATCGCCATGGCCAGCGTGCACATCTATCTGGGCACGATCGGCATGAAGGGGGCGTACCGCGCGATGCGCAACGGGTATGTCACGGTTGAATGGGCCAAGCATCACCACGAGCTCTGGTACAACGACGTCAAGGCTGGCAAGGTGCCCGAGAGCCCGATGGTGTCCGAGGCTGCGGTGCCTGAGCCCGTCCGTCAGGCGGTCCTGCTCTCTGTGAAGTAGAAATCGGATCAAACGGGGGAGTCATGCGGAAGCACATCATCATTGCCGTTTGCGGGCTGGCGTTTGCCGCCGCCGCAGTGGCCAAACTGCCGGCACCGACGCCCGAGCAGCAAGCGGCAGCGGCGCTGAATGCCGCCAAGGCAGCCCACGCGGCCAAGGTCGACGCCTACACGCTGTGCCTGTCGCAGACCAAGGTCGCCGAGTCCTACATCAAGGAGCAGAAGGCCGGCGGCAAGGTCTACACGCCCGAAGCGACCGCGGCCTGCGTGAACCCTGGCCCGTTCGTGCCGCCGGCCGCTCCGGCAGCGGCCGCAGCGCCGGCGCAACCGGCCGCCGTGGCTGCCAAGAAGTAGCAATCGCTCACCTCGCTGACAAGGGCGCCCCGCGGGGCGCCTTTGTTTTTGCCGCTCAAGCTTCCTGAATTTAGTGCCGCCATCGCAGCGTGTTGCGGCGGCGTCGGACTGCGCGAGTGGCCTCGCATCAACCGGCGGTAATCCGGAGGTCGTACTGCATTGTCCGGAGGGGCCCGTTCGTCTGTCAGGACGATAAACATTGGGCGGGGTCGTGCCGATACTCCTGATGAGGGGAGCACGCCGTGCGCCCCGTGGAGGCCACGATGACCCAGTCCGACGACGATCGCCTCGTTCCGTTCGGTGACATTCCGGTGTTTGCCGGCATGTGGTCGCTGGTCGCATTCGTCGTTCTCGCCACGGCCGCGTGCATGTAACGGCGGGTCGGGCGCAGGCCGCGTTGCCGCCGGGAGGGAAATCCGTGTTGTGGATCTGGACTGCGGGGCTGCTCATCGCAGCGGCGCTGGCAACGCCTGCCTGGTCGCAATCGAACCGGTCGTCAGCGCCGCCCAAGCCACCGTTCCCGATCATCGAGCTGCCGGAGAAAGCGCGCGGCCAGCGCGCCATCGACCTGCTCGGGGGACGTCTGCCCGAGATTGCTGCCTGGTACGGCAAGTCGCCCGCCGAATTCGCAGCGATCCTGCGGCGCGACCGCAATGCTTGGCTCGACCGCCAGGGACGAATGTTCTATCAGGAGGATCTCGAAGCGCCGCTGGGGGCGGACAGCCCCGCCTCGGCGCCGTCGCTCACGGCTTCGGGCAGCCTCGCACCGCTCGACCAGACCTTCATCCTGCACAGCCGACCGGGCTCGAAGCGCACGATCTATCTGAATTTCAAGGGCGCGACGCTGGCCAACACGGCCTGGAACACCTCCACCAGCCCCACGATCACCGCGCTCCCGTTTGACACCGACGACGTGCCATAGGCGTTCAGTACCACTGAACTCGAGCGCATCCAGTACATCTGGCAGCGCGTCGCGGAGGACTTTGCGCCGTTCGACGTCGACGTGACGACCGAGTTGCCGTCGTCCGACCGGCTTAC
>Ga0209450_10000367_pt1 | contig 23862 bp, 23 predicted proteins | sample FrelakmetLWP11LW_FD_187149 | JGI IMG/M metagenome (GOLD analysis project Ga0209450, IMG submission 187149) | Freshwater lake sediment microbial communities from the University of Notre Dame, USA, for methane emissions studies - LWP11 LW (SPAdes)... | ecosystem: Environmental > Aquatic >...
CGGGCTGCGCTGGCCGAAGAGCTGGGAGAAGAATTCGCTGAACTCGCCGGGCTCCGCGCCGCCGCGGCCCCGCGAGAATTCGAAGCCCTGGCCCCAATCGGGCGGCGGGCGAAAGTCCTGGCCCTGCTTCCAGTTCTCACCGAGCTGGTCGTACGCCGCCCGTTTCTCGGGGTCCTTGAGGACTTCGTGGGCTTCCTGCAGTTCCTTGAACTTGTCCTCGGCGTCCTTTTCCTTGCTGACGTCGGGGTGGTACTTGCGCGCGAGCTTGCGGTACACGCGCTTGATCTCGTCCTGGGTGGCGGTGCGCGGCACCCCCATGACCTGGTAGTAGTCCTTGTAACGCATGGCATTACTCTACGCCGGCACCCCGGCCGCCGATGCCCCCAAAGGTGGTGGCGGATCGGCCGGACGGCAAGGGGTGGGGGCACTTGCACCGGGGACGTTCGGCCCCAATTTCGGGACCACCCGCAACCGAACGGCCCTGAAGGCTCCCATGAACGACAAGCAGCGCATCGTTTGCCAGCACTGTGACGGACTGGTCGGCGTGCCCGCCGCGCGCCTCGGCGACGGGCCGCGCTGCCCGAAATGCCACACACCCCTGTTCGACGGCCACCCCGTCGAGGTCACGTCGCGCAACTTCGACCAGCACGTGGCGAGGAGCGACGTGCCGGTGGTCGTGGATTTCTGGGCGCCGTGGTGCGCGCCGTGCCGGATGATGGCGCCGGCGTTCGCGGAGGTCGCGAGCCGATTGGAGCCCGCGGCGCGCTTCGCCAAGCTCAACACCGACGAGGCGCAGGACGTCGCGGCGCGCTACGGCATCCGCAGCATCCCCACGCTGATCGTGTTCAAGGGCGGGCGCGAGATCGCGCGCCAGCCCGGCGCCATGGCCTCGGCGCAGCTGATGCGCTGGGTAGCCGACGCGCTGGGTGCCTAAGCCTTCTTCATCGGGCAGGTATTGAGCCCGAGCACGCTGTACAGCGGGCAGAAGCTGAACAGCCCGGTCAGCAGCGGGACGAAGCCCACCAGCGCCCAGTAACGCGCGTTGCCCTCGAGCACGAAGAACAGCGCGAGCACCACGATCCCGGCCACGATGCGCAGGGTGCGATCGATTCCACCGACATTGGCAGCCATGATTCCATCCTCCTCGGTTGCGTTCATTGGGGCCGACCCGGCGGGTGCGACCGTGGGGAGGATGCTAGGCGCAGCCACCGCCCCCGTCAGTAACCTAGGTCACCGAGCCTCACTGGCCTTCCGCGACCCGCCGCAGCGCGGCGGCGTCCAGCACCTCGATCGCCCCGCGGCTCGACTGCACCCAGCCCTGGTCGGCGAACCCGCGCAGCACGCGGGTGACGATCTCGCGCACGCTGCCGAGTTCATCCGCCAGCTGCTGGTGCGTGAGCGCGACCACACGGCCGCGGCCGAGCAGTGCCGCCGCCAGGCGCCGGTCGAGCTTGTGGAACGCGACCGCCTCGACCAATGCCATCAGGTCGGTGAGTCGCTCCGCGAACAGCGCGAACACGTACTGGCGAAACGGCCCGTGGGTGGCGAGCAGCCGGTCGAACACCGGCTTCGGCAGCACCACCAGACGCGCATCCTTGTCGACGACGCCGGTGGCCGGGTAGTCACGGCCACCCACGAGGCAACCGCCCGTAAGGACGCAACTCTCGCCCGGCGTCACGCGGTACAGCTGCAGCTCGCGACCCTCGCTCGACTTGGCGACACGGATCGACCCCTCCAGCACCAGCGGAAACTGCCGGCACGGCGAGCCCTCGCCGAACAGCGACGTGCCGGCCGGGACGCGCAGGACCTGCGCGTGCTCGAGCGTCGAACGCAGCGTCGCGTCGTCCAGGTCGGCGAGGGCTGGATACAGTGTGCGCACTTCGCTCGCGATCGTAGAAATGTCCGGGCTCAACGTGGCGCCTCGGCTGCGGGATCGAGCCCGATGATAAGCTGCCGGCCGACAAAAGCGACCGCGAGCCGCGGTCCACGGCGCGAGGACACGACATGCACGCCATTGCCATCCACGGCGGCGCGGGGACGCTCTCGGCGGACCAGCTGACACCCGAGAATGACCGCGCCTACCGCGCGGGGCTCGAACGCGCGTTGCGCGCTGGCTTCGCGGTGCTCGATTCCGGCGGCGCGAGCCTCGACGCCGTGACCGTCGCCGTGCAGGCGCTCGAAGACGATCCCCTGTTCAACGCCGGACGCGGCGCGGTGCTGGCGGCCAACGGGCTGCACGAACTCGACGCGTCGATCATGGATGGACGCGACCTGCGCGCGGGTGCGGTGACGGGCGTGCGTCACGTGCGCAGCCCGATCGAACTCGCCCGACTGGTGATGGAGCGTTCGCCGCACGTGATGCTGGCCGGCCAGGGCGCCGAGGAGTTCGCGCTCGAGCAGGGACTGAAGCCCGTGCCGAACAGCCACTTCGCCACCGAGCGGCGCCGGCGCGAACTGGAGCTGCTGCTGCAGGGCCAGGCCGAGCCTGGGCGGGAATCACTGATGGGCACCGTCGGAGCCGTGGCACTCGATCCGCACGGCAACCTGGCGGCGGCCACCTCCACCGGCGGGATGACCGGCAAGCGCTGGGGCCGCGTGGGCGACTCGCCGATCATCGGCGCCGGCACCTACGCCGCCAACGACTGCTGCGCGGTCTCCGCAACCGGGCACGGCGAGTACTTCATCCGCGCAGCGGTGGCGCACGAGATCGCTTCGCTGATGCGTTACAAGGGACTGGACGTGGAGCAGGCCGCGGACGAAGTGGTGATGCAGCAGCTCGTGCGGCTCGCCGGGTCCGGCGGAGTGATTGCCGTGGGCAGGGATGGGCGCATCGCCATGCCGTTCAACTCAGAGGGCATGCTGCGCGGCGCGATGGACTCGCACGGCTTGTGCGTGACGGGATTGTTGCGCGACTGAGCGAGATCCCTCGTCAGCCCTTCGCCAACCGTTCAGGCGGCGAAATAGCGCGCTAGGTAGTCATCGAAGCTGAGCGTGTCGGACGCCTCGACGCGCGCCTGCTCGCGCAACGATGCATCGGCTTCGGCAGCAAACTCGTCCTGCCGCGACTCGTTGGGCGAGTAGAGGTCGAGAAAGTACGACTTGTGCAGCTTCGACATGCGCAGCGCGAAGTTGAAGAACGACTCCTCGTTGGTGCGCATCTCGAGCAGCGATCGCGCCGACGGCGTGAGCGACACGTCGTGCACCTTGGCGGCCTGCATGTCGAGCGCCGTCGTGTACGGACGCTGCGCATCGCCCTCGTCCAGCAGTTCGCACACGCCGCGCATCGAGTCCACGATCTCGAGCGCCCAGTCGCGCAAGGAGACGTCGTGCCCGTCACGACGCAGCGTGAGTCCCTGTCGGCGGCCCTCGCGGGCCACGCGGCCGTGGTTGCCGTCGAGTTCCGCCTGCTCGGACGTCTGGATCGGCGCGCTGGTGCTCAGCACGCAGAACGCCGCGAACGCCTCGAGGAAGCGCAGCTTGTTCTGGTTGACCCCCACCGGGTCGAAGGCACTCACGTCGAGCGAGCGCATCTCGACGTACTGCACGCCGCCGCGACGCAGCGCCTTGGTCGGCCGCTCGCCGGACATGGTGACGCGCTTCGGGCGGATGAAGCTGTAGTACTCGTTCTCGATCTGCAGCAGGTTGGCGTTCAGCTGCACGTACTCGCCGTCCACCTTCACGCCGAGCTTCTCGTACTCGGGGTGCGGCGTGGTGATCGCGCGCGTCAGGTCGCGAATATAGTGGTCGAGGCTGTTGACCGAGACACTCAAGCCCGCCTGGCTCTTGTTGCGGTAGCCCAGGTCGCTCATGCGCAGCGATGTGGCGTACGGCGCGTACAGGCTGCCGGGGACGAACTCCTGCAGCCAGTCCACATGACGGCCGCCGAGGAACGACGGGCAGATCGCGGGCGAGTTGCCGAACAGGTACAGGATCAGCCAGCCGTGCCGGCGGTAGTTGCGCAGCAGGGCAAAGTAGGCGTCCGAGCGGAAGTCCTGGCCGGCGTCGTGACGTTTGAGCAGGTCCGCCAGCACCGGCCAGAAGTGCTCGGGGAAGGAGTAATTGAAGTGCACGCCCGAGATGGCCTGCATCACCCGGCCGTAGCGCACGCCGAGGCCGCGCCGGTACACGGTCTTCATCCGGCCGACGTTCGAGGAGCCGTACTCCGCGATGGGGATGCTTTCGTCTCCCTGGATGGCGCAGGGCATGCTCGTGGCCCAGAGCAACTCGTCGTCGATGTTGCGGTAGACGAACTGGTGCAGGTCGCAGAGGTACTGGGTGAGCTCCCAGGTCGCCGGGAAGGCCGGGGTGACCAGCTCGATCAGCGCCTCGGAGTAGTCGGTGGTCAGGTGCTCGTGGGTCAGGGCGGACCCCAGAGCCCTGGGATGGGGGGTCTTGACGATCCGCCCCTTGGGAGTGACCCGGAGGGACTCCTTCTCAACGCCCTTCAGGCCGCCCTGCAGGGCGGTGGCGGCCCGGCCGTTCACCAGACCCGCGAGGCGGCGTTCGAAGGTGCGGTCGAGGGGCATGGCTGGTACGGGCTGCTAAGTCCGGCAGGACCTAAGCGTATCAAAAGGACCAATGCGACACTGCTAATGAGCCGTTCAAAATTGGGACTTCGCTGGGCCCGGCCCACGACGAGAAGTCCGATCGGACACCACAGGCCGGGATATCCTAGCGTCATGCTCCGGAGAGTTCTCTTTGTAGCGCGCTTGAGCCTTGCTCTGTTCGCTTGCGTGGCCGTCGGGAGGTCGGCCTCCGCCGACGACACCCTGCGCTGCGGCAGCAAGATCATCCACACCGGCGACGGCAAGGACAAAGTCCGTACCCTCTGCGGGCAACCCACGGACGTCGCCTTCGTCGGCACGATCGGGCGGCGGGGCATCCCGGGGTACAGGGACGGCGACTCGTACGACCAGTGGTATTACGGCCCGGCGTGGGTCGAGCTGCCGGTGGAGATCTGGACCTACAACCTCGGCTCGAGCAAGTTGCTGCGCAAGCTGCGCTTCGTCGGCGACGAGCTGGTCGAGATCCGTACCGACGGCTATGGCTACTAGGCCCCCGTTTAACCTCCCCGCCGTACTGGCCGCCCTCCTGCTGCCGTTGGGCGCGGCCGCAGACGCGCTGCGCTGCGGCAGCAAGATCATCAGCGAGGGCGACCCGATCGAGAAGGTCCTCGAGTACTGTGGCGAACCCGTCGCGACCAAGCGCACCTGGATCACACGCCAGCCGCGCTTCGAATACGGCGGGCAGGAGATCCCGTTCCCGGGCTCGGAGGACGTCCCCGTGGACCTGTGGACCTACGACTTCGGCGCCAACAAGCTCATGCGGCGCATCCGCTTCGTCGCGGGCAAGGTCGACTCCATCGAGACACTCGAGCACGGCACGAACCGCTGAGCCCCGCCGACAGCAGCATCACGCCGCCGCGAAGTCACCTTCCGTTACTTCTGCGCCTCGATCCAGCGATCGATCTTCATCTCCAGCACCGCGAGCGGCAGCGAACCGCTGTCCACCACCTGCGCGTGGAACGCGCGCATGTCGAACCGCGCCCCGAGCGCGGCCTGCGCGCGGCGCCGCAGTTCCAGGATCCTCATCTGCCCGACCTTGTAGGCCAGCGCCTGCCCGGGCCAGGCAATGTATCGCTCGACCTCGGCCACGATGTCCGCCTCGCCAAGCGCCGTGTTGGCACGGAAGAACTCGATCGCCTTCTCGCGCGTCCACCCCTTGGCGTGCATGCCCGTATCCACCACGAGCCGCACCGCGCGCCACATCTCGGCCGAGAGCGCGCCGAACTGGCTGTAACCGTCGGTGTAGAGGCCGAGATCCCCACCCAGCGACTCCGCATAGAGCGCCCAGCCCTCCCCGTACGCGGTGTCGTAGGCGAAGCGACGGAAGCGCGGCATGTCCGTTGCTTCCTGTGCGAGCGAGATCTGGTAATGGTGTCCGGGGATGGCCTCGTGCAGGTAGAGCGCCTCCATGGCGTACTTCGGGCGCGCGGCGAGGTCGTAGGTGTTGACGTAGAACACGCCAGGTCGCTTGCCGTCGGCGCTGGCCGGCGAATACGCGCCCGCAGCCTCGGACGCGGCCCGGAACGCCTCGACCGGCCGAATCTCGAACTTCGCCTTCGGGTTACGCGCGAAGAGCAGCGGCAAAGCCACGTCCACGCGCGCCTGGATCGAATGGTAGCCCGCCAGCAACTCGGCGGGATCGGTGTAGTACAGGGCCGGGTCGGCGCGCAGTGAGTCGAAGAAGCTGCGCAGGTCGCCGCCGTACCCGAGCTGGCTCTTGACGCGCTCCATCTCGCTGCGGATGCGCGCGACCTCCTTCAGGCCGAGCTCGTGCACCTCGTCGGGCGTGAGCGAGGTCGTCGTGTGATGGCGAACGAGGTAGGCGTACCACTCGGCCCCGTTCGGCAGTTCCGACCACGCGACGGTGTCACGCGCCTGTTCGAGATATTCGTCCTTCAGGTAATCGTGCAGGCGGCGATACGCCGGCAGCACGTCCTTGGAGAGTTTCTCCGCATAGTCCCGGGTCAGGCGCTGGCGATCGGCCGCACTCACCTTGGCCGGGAAGCTCGCGATCGGCTGCCAGAAGACGCTCTTTGTCGGGTCCTTGACGGCGAGTGACGCGAGCTGCGGGATCATGCGCTCGACGACCACGCGCGGCAGCACGACGCCCTTCGCCTGGCCCGAACGCAGGTTGTTGATCGACTGGTCCACCCACTCGACGAAACCGTCCATGCGGCCGAGGAAATTGTCGTAGTCCTGCGTTGTGTGGAACGGGTGCGCGCCTTTGCCGGAGCCGAGCACGGCGAAATAGGTGTGCAGGCCCGAGAACTGGTGGACGGGCAGCAGCTCGCTCGGGTAGCGAAATCCCTCGACGGTGATCTCGCGACCGTACCTGAACGACTCGTAGGTGAGGAGGTCCTGGCCGTCGAGCTTGGCAGAATCCACCGTCCTGACCGCGGCGAGCGCGTCCTGCTCGATCGCGAGCCAGTCCGCCATCCAGCTCGGACTGACGTAATCACCGAGGCGAGCATCGAAGCGGTGGTCGCCCTGCGACGTCGCCGTGAGCGGGTTCAGTTCGAGGTACTGCTCGTAGTAATTCTCGGTGATGTCGCGCAGCCGCTGCGCCTCCTCCGAGGCGGCCTTGGCGGCGGCGCGAGTGGCTGCTGGGGACGTGCCGGGAGAGTCCGGCGACGTCGAGCGGTCGCAGGCGGCAAGGGCAAGGACAGCGAGCAGTGCTGCAGGAAGCTGGCGGATCACTTCCTCGCCTCGATCCAGCGGTCGACCTTCGCTTCCAGCACATCCATCGGCACGGCACCGTCGGACAGCACCTCGCGGTGGAAGTCGCGCACGTCGAACTTTGGCCCGAGCGCGGCCGCGGCACGCTTGCGCAGGCCCTGGATGCGCAGGTCACCGACTTTGTAGCCGAGCGCCTGGCCCGGCCACGCGATGTAGCGCTCCACCTCCGACACCACGTCGGTCTCGGCGAGCGTCGAGTTGTCGAGCATGTACTGGATCGCTTGCTCGCGGGTCCAGCCCTTGGCGTGCAGGCCCGTGTCGACCACGAGGCGCATGGCGCGCAGCTGCTCGTCGTTGAGTCGGCCGAACCACTGGTAGGGATCGGTGAACAGCCCGAGCTCCTTGCCGAGATACTCGGCGTACAGCGCCCAGCCCTCCACGAAGGCCGTGTAGTCCCCGCCGAAGCGGCGGAAGCGCGGCAGGTCCTCGAGTTCCATCTGGATGGTGACCTGGAAGTGATGCCCCGGCGACGCCTCGTGCAGCGACAGCGTCTCCATGCCGAACTTCGGCTGCGCCTTCAGGTTGTAGGTATTGACGTAGAAAATGCCCGGGCGCGTGCCGTCCGCCGACGGGTTCTGATAGGACGCGCCGGCCGCGGACTGCGCGCGGAACGGCTCGACCTCGCGCACCTCGTAATCGGCCTTCGGGAACACCGAGAACAGCGTCGGCAGCGCCGCATCGATGCGCAGCTTCAGCTCGCGGTAGCCCTGCAGCAGGTCCTCGCCCTTCGTGAAGTAGAACTGCGGGTCAGTCTCCAGGAAGGTGAAGAACGCCTCGCGGTCGCCTTTGAAACCGACCGCTTCCTTCACCCTGTCCATCTCGCCGAGGATGCGCGCCACCTCGCTAAGGCCGAGCTGGTGGATCTCGTCCGCGGTCATGGTCGTGGTGGTGTGCTCCTGCGCGTAGAACGCGTACCAGGCCGGTCCGTTCGGCAGCGCACTCCAGGCAACCGTGCTGCGCGTGTTCGGCAGGTACTGGTCGCGCACGAAGTCGCGCAGCCGGCGGTAGGCCGGCACGAGCTTGTCGCGGATCGCCGCGCTATAAGCGGCGGTGAGCCGCGCGCGCTGGTCGGCGTCGATGTTCTCCGGGAACGCCCGCAGCGGCGCGTAGAACGGGCTGTCCTCGGGCCGCTCGACGATCATCGCCTCGATCTGCGGGAGCACCTTCTCCATCACCGGGCGCGGCTGCACCACGCCCAGCTTCACGCCTTCGGTCATGTTGACGATGGCCTGGTCCATCCACACGACCAGGCCGTCGAGGCGCTTCAGCCACTGCTCGTAGTCCTCGACCGTGCCGAACGGCTGGGCGTTGGTGCCCGAGCCGAGCGCGGGCATCAGGGTGAGCAGGCTGCCGGCCTGGTTGAGCGGCAACAGGTAGTCGGGGAACTGCTCTGCTGCGCGCGCCCGCAAGCGCTCGCGCACGAAGATCTCGTACGAGATGCGGTCCGCCGGCGCCAGCTTGTTCGCATCGATGAGCTGCACCTCGGCGAGGTAGCGCTCGTTCATCGTGCGGGCCTGCGCCCGGTAGTCCGGGCCGATGTAGTTCGGCAACTGGTCGTCGTAGCGGTGGTCGCCGATGAAGGTGGCCAGCAGCGGGCTCATGCGCAGCGAGTCTTCGAAGTACCGTTCGAAGAGCTGGTGCAGCTGGTCGCTCGGGGCGTCCGGCGTGGCCGGCTGGGCACTCGCCGGCACTGCCGTGGCGGCGAGGATGGCGCAGGTGAGGGCGACGAGGACTGGTCTGAGTAAGCGCATGGCGGGACCGGAATGGGCGAAGAAGGTCGCGGATTATACGGCTTGTGCCCCCGGGATCGCCGGCACCCCCGTGCCGCCGGCGGCCCCGGGCCGGATCAACCGGCGGGGGCCGCTCCTGATATCCTAGAAGACCGGCCGAAAACGATTTTTCTCGCGCCGGGAGCACTCCATGAGCACCCTGCAACTGCTGGCCGCCGACGGTAACCGCCTGTCCGCCTACGTCGTGAAGCCCGAGGGCGCCCCCCGTGGCGCCGTCGTGGTCGTCCAGGAAATCTTCGGGGTGAATTCCCATATCCGCCGCGTGGCGGAGCAGTACGCCGCGGCGGGCTACGTTGCCATCGCACCGGCCCTGTTCGACCGCCTGCAGAAGGGAGTGGACCTCGGCTACGACGCCGCCGGCCTGCAGGCCGGCATCGACCTGATGATGAAAGCAACCAACGAGGGCGTCCTCGCCGATGTCAATGCGGCCATCGCCGCCGTCGAACACGCTGGCCGCGTGGGCATGGTTGGCTATTGCTGGGGCGGGCGCGTCACGTACCTGGCGGGCTGCCGGACCAGCATTGCGGCGGGAGTCGCGTACTACGGCGGCGGAATCGCGCAGCTGCTGCCCGAAACGCCGCGCTGCCCGATGCTGCTGCACTTCGGCGAGCACGACTCCTACATCACACCGGCCGACGTGGCCCGGATCCGGCAGGCGTACCCGGAGGGCGTCTACCACCTGTACCCGGCCGGGCACGGCTTCAACTGCAGCGACCGGGCGGACTTCCACCCGGCGAGCGCGCACCTCGCGTTCGACCGCTCCATCGAATTCCTCAGGCAGCACGTGGGCTGAACGCCCCCATCCACCACCGGAACCAAAACATGACGCTCACGCTCAAGGACCCGGCCCTTTTCCGCCAGCAGTGCTACGTGGACGGCGCGTGGATCGACGCCGACGGCGGCGGCACGATCGCGGTGACCAATCCCGCCAGCGGCGACGTGCTCGGCACGGTGCCGCAGCTCGGCGCCGCCGAGACCCGGCGCGCCATCGAGGCGGCGGCGGCGGCCTTCCCGGCCTGGGCGGCGAAGACCGCGAAGGAGCGCTCGGTGCTGCTGCGCCGCTGGCACGACCTGATGATGGCCAACGTGGACGACCTCGCCGTGCTGATGACGGCCGAGCAGGGCAAGCCGCTCGCCGAGTCGAAGGGCGAGATCGCCTACGCCGCCTCGTTCATCGAGTGGTTCGCCGAGGAAGGCAAGCGCCTCTACGGCGACGTCATCCCCGGGCACCAGCCCGACAAGCGCATCGTCGTGCTGCGCCAGCCGATCGGCGTGGTCGCGGCAATCACGCCGTGGAACTTCCCGGCGGCGATGATCACGCGCAAGTCCGGCCCGGCGCTTGCCGCGGGTTGCACCTTCGTCTGCAAGCCCGCGACACAGACGCCCTACTCCGCGCTCGCCATGGCCGTGCTCGCGGAGCGCGCCGGCATTCCGAAAGGCGTGTTCAGCGTGATTACCGGTTCCGCCACCGCGATCGGAGGCGAGATGACCTCCAACCCCCGGGTGCGCAAGCTCACCTTCACGGGCTCCACCGACATCGGCAAGAAGCTGATGCAGCAGTGCGCCGGCACGCTCAAGAAGGTCTCGCTCGAACTCGGCGGCAACGCGCCGTTCATCGTGTTCGACGACGCCGATCTCGACGCCGCCGTGCAGGGCGCAATCGCCAGCAAGTACCGCAATACCGGCCAGACCTGCGTCTGCGCCAACCGCCTGCTGGTGCAGGAGGGTGTGTACGACCAGTTCGTCGCCAAGCTTGCCGAAGCGGTCGGCAAGCTGCGGGTCGGCGACGGCCTGAAGGGCCCGACCGAGCAGGGCCCGCTCATCGACGAGAAGGCGGTCGCCAAAGTCGAGGAGCACATCGCCGACGCCTTGGCCAAGGGCGGCCGGATCGCCCTCGGCGGCAAGCGCCATGCGCTCGGCGGCACGTTCTTCGAGCCCACCATCGTCACCCACGTGAAGCCGAACATGCTGGTGGCGCGCGAGGAGACGTTCGGGCCGATCGCGCCGATCTTCAGCTTCAAGGACGAGCAGGAAGCGATCCGCATGGCCAACGACACCGAGTTCGGCCTCGCCTCGTACTTCTACACGCGCGACCTGGCGCGCAGCTGGCGCGTCTCCGAGGGGCTCGAGTACGGCATCGTCGGCGTCAACACGGGCCTGATCTCGACCGAGGTCGCGCCGTTCGGCGGCGTCAAGGAATCCGGCATGGGCCGCGAAGGCTCGAAGTACGGCATCCTCGATTACACCGAGCTCAAGTACGTCTGCGTGGGCGGCATCTGACGTCGACGCCGCAGATCTCGGATCGGGCGCTGCTGGTCCTGCTCGCGGCGATCACCGCGCTCGGCCCGATCGCGACCAATCTGTACCTGCCGGCGCTGCCGTCGGTCCGGGAGTACTTCGACGCGAGCGTCGCCGCCGTGCAGACGACGTTCTCCATCTCGGTGATTTCCTTCGCGTTCGGCATCCTCGCGTGGGGACCGTTCGCCGACCGTTACGGGCGGCGCAAGGCCGTACTGAGTGGGCTCGCGATCATGGTGGCCGGTTCGCTCGTCAGCCTCACGGCGCAGAACCTGGGCTGGCTCGTCGCCGGGCGTGGCATCCAGGCGTTCGGCACGGCCACCGGCATCGTCGTGGCGCGTGCCATCGTGAGCGACCGCTACCCGGTGGCGCGCATGTCCAAGGTCCTGGCGCAACTCACCATGGTGGCCGTGCTCGGCAACTCGCTGGCCCCGGTACTGGGCGGCTTCCTCGCGGCGGGGTTGAGCTGGCGCGCCATTTTCGCGGTGCTGATCGCCACCTCGGCCACGGTCGGCCTCGCGGCGTGGCGCTGGCTGCCGGAGACGCGCCCGGCGACCGACCGGCCACCGCGGGGCCGGGAGATGGCCGCCGCGGCGTGGTCGCTGCTGCGCATGCCGATGTTCGCGGGCTGCGTGCTGCAGAGCACGGTGGTGTACGCGACGTTCCTGGTGTTCATCTCGCTCGCGCCGTACGTGATGGTCTCCGCGCTCGGGCGCCCGACCACCGAGTTCGGTTTCTATTACCTATTCATCGCCGTGGGCTACTTCCTCGGCAACTGGTCGGTGCAGCGCTTCATGGCGCACCACGACCTGCACTGGATGGTGGTCACTGGCGTGCTGCTCGCGGCGATCGGCGCGGTGGCGGCGCTGCTGTTCGTGGCGCTCGGGTTCACCCATCCGCTGTGGATTTTCGTGCCAGTCACCGTGCTGTCGTATGGACAGGGCCTTGCGCTGCCCAACGTCACGGCCACCGCGGTCAGCCTCGCGCCCCAGCACGCCGGCGTGGCATCAAGCACTATCGGTTTCCTGCAGCAGTTCATCGGCGCCGCCTGCGTGCAGTGGGCCGGCACTTTCCGGACCGACACCGCGCTGCCGTTGCTCGCGTTCTGCGCCATCGTGTGCCTGTTCGGCCTGGCGCTGCTGTACGTGTTCCCGCGCGTGCAGGCGGGCAAGCAGGGGACATTCTCCGATTTTTCGTCGGAAAAATAGGAGAATGCCCCCTGTTTTCCGGTAAGTTCACGCCATGATCGAATACGTCGGCAACCCCGATTACGTCCACGGCTCGACCGCCCGCGTCGGCGTCCTGCTCGTCAACCTCGGCACGCCCGACGAGCCGACCACGCCCGCGGTGCGCCGCTACCTCGCCGAGTTCCTCTGGGATCCGCGCATCATCGAGATGTCGCGACCGCTGTGGTGGCTGATCCTGCACGGCATCATCCTGCGCACGCGCCCATCGAAGAGCGCGCATGCCTACCAGAAGGTCTGGACCCCGGCCGGCTCACCGCTGCTGGTCGAGTCGCGCGCCCTCACGCACGCGGTGGCGGAGCGCCTGCAGGGCCGCTTCGGTGACCGCGTCCGGGTCGAGCTCGCGATGACTTACGGCAACCCGTCGCTCAAGGGTGCGCTCGAGCGCCTGCGCCGCGACAACGTGCAACGCCTGCTCGTGCTGCCGATGTATCCGCAATATTCCGCCACCACGACCGCGTCGATCTTCGAGCGCGTCACGGCCGAACTGTCGCGCTGGCGCTGGATTCCGGAACTGCGCGTGGTGAATCAGTACTGGGAGGAAGAGGCCTACATCGCCGCCCTGTCCGACCGCATCGCGGCGCACTGGCAGCAGCACGGCCGCAAGCACCTGCTGTTCTCGTTCCACTCCATCCCGCGGCGCTACTTGCTCGCCGGCGATCCGTACCACTGCTTCTGCCAGGCCACCGCTCGGCGAGTCGCGGAGCGCCTCGATCTCGCGCCGGGCGACTGGTCGGTGGGCTTCCAGTCGCGCTTTGGCCGCGAGGAATGGATCAAGCCCTACGTGGACCTGACGCTGCTGGACTATGCCCGGCAGGGACCGAAGCAGGTCACCGTCGTTTGCCCCGGCTTCGCCACCGACTGCCTCGAGACCCTCGAGGAGATCAACATGCAGAACCGCGAGGCTTACCTCGCGAACGGCGGCGAGGCCTTCGACTACGTTCCCTGCCTCAACTCGACGGCGCCGCACGTCGACCTGTACGAGCAGCTGGTGCTGAAGCACGCGCAGGGCTGGCCGGAGATCGAGGGACGCGACGATTCCGCGACGCTGCCGCTGTCACGCGAGCGGGCGCTCGCGCTCGGCGCGAAGAACTGAGCGCGGCATGCTCGGGCGCTTCCTCGAGATCGGCGTCCGCTCGTCCGACATCCCGGCGTCCCTGGCGTTCTACGAATCGCTGGGCCTGGTGCAGGCGCCGGTCGGCGATGCCTGGGGCCATCCCTACGCCGTCGTCACCGACGGCCGGCTCCACATCGGCCTGCACGCCCGCGAGTTCGAGTCGCCCTCGCTCACCTGGGTACAGCCCGGCCTCGCGGCACACGCCCCGCGGCTCGAGGCGCTCGGCATCGAGTTCGCCCGCATGCAACTCGGGGAGGACGCCCTGCACGAACTCGGCTTCGTGGATCCCACCGGCCAGAGCATCACGTTGCTCGAGGCGCGCACCTTCTCGCCGCCGGCCATTTCGCCGACGCACCAGACGCGCCTGGGCTACTTCGAGGAATTCGGCGTGCCGACCGCGGACCTGGAACGCTCGGCAGCATTCTGGGACGCGCTGGGTTTCGTCACCTTCGACCCCGTGCGCATGCCGTTCGCACGGGTCGTGGCCGCCGGCCGTGACCTCAACGTGGGCCTCTACGACGTCGACCTGCGCGCTCCGGTCCTGACCTTTTCAGATGCGGCGATGCCCGAACGCATTGCCGCACTGCGCGACCAGGGGTATCGCTTCGTCGAGCGGCTGCCTCGCGGCATGAACCCGCACGAAAATGCCTTGCTCGAGGCGCCCGAGGGCACGTGGCTGCTGCTGACGACCGAGTAGGCAAGTAGGTGTCAGGTTTGCAAGATGTGCAAGATCAGCCGGACTCCCTCGAGGCATATTGGTGGGACGGCGATGTTGCGCATCTTGCAAACCTGACACCTCACGGGACTGCGCGGATCGCGAAGGCGACGTCCACGCCGTCGGCGACCTGGATCGCGCCGCCGCCGACGCTGAACGGCGTCACGCCGAAGTCGGACTGGAGGATGCGGAAGCTGCCCTGCGCGACGAGTTCGTTCGCCGTGCGGTCGATGCGGAGCGGCACCTCGACTGGCCGCGTCTGGTCCTTCAACGTTACGCGCGCGGTCGCGACGGGACTGTCCCAGGAACCGCCCAGCGACGCCGCCGCGACGACGATCTCGGGATAGCGCTGCGCATCGAGCACCTCGGGGCGCAGCATGTTGCGACGCGTGCCCTCGCGGGCGTCGTCCGGCACCTCGCCTGAAAAGTCCGGCCCGGCGGCGACCCGTGCGGCTGGATCGTCGACCACGAGGGCCGCCACCGGGACACGCACCTCGAATCCCGAACCCACGGGTTCGCCGGTCGTCCAGGCGTACCCCGCCTCGACCGTGGAGGTGATCACGTGGTTGTGACCCAGCTTGGCCAGCGGTCCGGCACGATAGACGCGCAACGTGACCACGCTACGGTCGGCATCGATGGCGTAGACCGCCGCACCTGCTGGAATCTGCAACGGCCGCGCCGCATCGGCTGAGGGCGGCGCAGTCGGCGGCAGTTCGGCACGCTGTGCGGTACAGCCGGCCAGCAGGCTCACGCACACCAGCAGACGAAACTCAGTCCAGGCGCCTCGTGGACCGGTGACTCGGGGCATCTGCGCTACCATGTCGGGCATCGTCGCACACGAGGATGGGTACCGGTCATGCAGTGGCGTAATTCGGCGAACAACTACGGGGCAGTCGCGAAGTTCCTGCACTGGAGCATCGTGATCCTGATCATCTCTCAGTACGTGATCGCCGAGGCAGCGGAGGAACTGCCGGACGGGCTCGACAAGTTCGCCATGATCACCCGCCACAAGTCGCTCGGCATGCTGGTGCTGGCGCTCGCCATCCTGCGCATCCTCTGGAAGCTGGCGAACAAGGGACAACCCGCACCCGTGCCGATGGCGCGTCCGCAACAGGTCGTCGCCGCCGCGGGCCACGGCCTGCTGTACCTGCTGTTGCTGGCGCAGCCGATCAGCGGCTGGATGATGTCCTCCGCCGCGAACTATCCGGTCACCTTTTTCGGCCTGCTGCAGTTCCCGGCGCTGGTCGGCGCCGACCACGACCTGCACGAGACGCTCGAGGAAGTGCACGAAGCCCTGTTCGCGGTCCTGACGGTCGTCGCCGTCGGGCACGCGCTCGCAGCCATCTACCACCACGTATGGACGAAGGACGACGCGCTGCGGCGCATGTTGCCGTTCACCAAGCCGCGCTCTCCGTGAGCCGCGCCCGGCTGCGCCTGCGGACCCTCGCCCTGGCGGTCTCGCTGTTCGCGGCGTCGGCCGCGCAGAGCGCGACCGTATGGGTGACCGATGCCGCGCGCAGCCGCCTCGGGTTCACCGGCACGCTCTCGGGCGGCTCGTTCGACGGCAGCTTCCAGCGCTTCCAGCCCGAGATCACGTTCGACCCGGCCGACCTCGCCGGCAGCCGGTTCCGGGTGTCGATCGAGACGGACTCGGCCGATACGCTGGACGCGGATCGCGACACGATCCTGAAGGGCCGCGAGTTCTTCGTGGTCGACCGCTGGCCCGTGGCGCGCTTCGAGGCCGAGCGGTTCAGTGCCGCCGGCCCCGGTCGCTACACCGCCCAAGGCAAGCTCACGCTGCGAGACGTGACCCGCGACGTCACGCTGTCGTTCACTTTCGAGCCCGCGGCGGACGCCGGCACGGCCATGCTGGAAGGCGGTACGACGGTGCGTCGCCTGGACTTCGGCGTCGGCCAGGGGGAATGGCGGGATACCCGGTGGGTGGGCGACGAGGTGACGATTCGGTTCAGCCTCTTTTTGCGACGCAAATAGAGCGACGGCGTGCCGCAGGCATAAAATCGGTGTCAGAATCGGTGTCAGGTTTGCAGAATGTGCAAGTTCCACGACACCGTCCGTCCCGCTGGCGACTCGGCGGGAATCTTGCAAATCCTGCAAACCTGACACCAGTCACCAGTCAACCCATTCATGCAGGGAGTCACTACCATGTCATCACGGTCCCCCGGGCCGGATCAGCGCGTCCTGCTGGTCGCCGCAATCGCCCTCGTGCTCGCCGGCTGCGCCAAGAAGCAGGAGGAGCCGGTCGCCGCGGCCGCACCCGAAGCAGCCCCTGCCCCTGCGGCGGACGTGCTCGAGGGACAGGTCGACATCGTCGCCTGGCCCGGTTACATCGAGCGCGGCGAGACCGACAAGAACTACGACTGGGTCACCGGCTTCGAGCAGGAGACCGGCTGCAAGGTCAACATCAAGACCGCCGGCACCTCGGACGAGATGGTGTCGCTGATGACGCAGGGCGGTTACGACCTGGTCACGGCCTCGGGCGACGCTTCGGTGCGCCTGATCCGCGGCGGCACGGTGCAGCCCGTCGACATCACCCGCATCCCGAGCTACGCGAACGTGGACGAGCGCCTGCGTGAGGCGCCTTGGCACTTCATCGATGGCAAGCACTACGGCACGCCCTACCAGTGGGGCCCGAACGTGCTGATGTACAACACGGCCACCTTCAAGGAGGCGCCGACCTCCTGGGCCGTGGTGTTCGAGGAGCAGAAGCTGCCGGACGGCAAGAGCAACAAGGGGCGCGTGCAGGCCTACGACGGCCCGATCTACATCGCCGATGCCGCCGTGTACCTGATGGCGAAGAATCCCGGGCTCGGGATCAAGGACCCGTACGAGCTGAACGAGGCACAGTACGCCGCGGCGCTCGACCTGCTGCGCAAGCAGCATCCGCTGGTGCAGCGCTATTGGCACGACGCCAACGTGCAGGTGCAGGACTTCACCACCGAAGGGATCGTGGCCTCCGGGTCGTGGCCGTTCCAGGTCAACACGCTGGTCGCCAACCAGCAGCCGGTCGCCAGCACCGTGCCCGCGGAGGGCGCCACGGGCTGGGCGGACACCACCATGCTCGCGGCGAACGCCAAGCATCCCAACTGCGCCTACAAGTGGATGGAGTGGTCGCTGAGCCCGAAGGTGCAGGGCGACGTCGCGGCGTGGTTCGGCTCCGTGCCAGCCGTGCCGGCCGCCTGCCAGGGCAACGCGCTGCTGGGCGACACGGGCTGCGCTACGAACGGCTTCGACAACTTCGACAAGATCCACTTCTGGCGGACCCCGGAAGCGGCCTGCGCGCAGGGCACCTGCGTGCCGTACAGCCGCTGGGCGACGGACTACGTCGCGGTGATGGGCGGCCGCTGAGGCGCCGCGCCACAGGAGCGTTGGAGCGGCGCCGTCCGCGGGCGGCGCCGCTCTCCCCGTCATGACTGCCGCCATCGAACTGCGTGAAGCGAGCCGGTCCTTCGGCACCGTGGTTGCGCTCGACCGGGTGTCGCTCAGCATCGCGTCCGGCGAGTTCTTCGCGCTGCTGGGCCCGTCGGGTTCCGGCAAGACGACCTGCCTGCGACTGATCGCGGGCTTCGACCATCCCGACCGGGGCCGCATCCTGCTCGACGGCGAGGACGTCACCGACGTGCCGCCGTTCGACCGGAACGTCAACACGGTCTTCCAGGACTACGCGCTGTTCCCGCACATGTCGGTGGCGGAGAACGTCGCCTATGGACTGCGGGTGCGGCGCGTGGGGGCGGCCGAACGCCGCCGGCGCGCGATCGAGATGCTCGAACTGGTGCAGCTCGGCGAGTTCGCGGACCGCCGGCCGAACCAGTTGTCTGGCGGCCAGAAGCAGCGTGTCGCGCTCGCCCGCGCGTTGATCAACCAGCCCCGGGTGCTGCTGCTCGACGAGCCGCTCGGCGCGCTCGACTTGAAGCTGCGCGAGGAGATGCAGACCGAGCTCAAGGGCCTGCAGCAACGCCTCGGCATCACCTTCGTGTTCGTCACGCACGACCAGGGCGAGGCGCTCAGCATGGCGGACCGCGTCGCGGTGTTCAGCCGCGGCCGGATCGAGCAGCTCGACACGCCGCGTGGCCTCTACGCCCGGCCGCGCACTGCATTCGTCGCGAGCTTCGTCGGCAGTGCGAACGTGGTCGCGGGTGCGCTGGCCGAACGGCTGACCGGCCGGCGCGCGCCGTTTGCGATCCGGCCCGAGATGATCGAGATCCGCACGCTCGAGGCGCCGCCCTCCCCCGGCACGGTTGGCACCGAGGGCGTGCTCGAGGACGTGCTGTACCACGGCTCCAGCAGCCGCTGTCACGTTCGAACCGACGACGGCGAAGTGCTGGCCGTCGCGCGCGCGGAGTCCGCGGGTGCCGAGCCGCTCCCGCCGCAGGGCACGCGCGTCAGGCTGGCCTGGCGGACCGGCGACAGCGTCACGCTCGAAGCGGAATGAACGCGCTGCGCGCCGCGTCCAGCTTCCTGCACGGGCGCAACGCGTTCTACGTCTCCCTGCTGCTGCTCCCGCCGCTCTTGTGGCTGGGCACCGTGTACCTGGGCTCGCTGTTCGTACTGCTCACGCAGAGCTTCTACGCGATCGACGAGTTCACCGCCCGCGTGGTGCCGGAACTGACGCTCAAGACCTACCGCCAGCTCGTCTCGCAGCCGGCGAACGTGGACATCGTCGTGCGCACGCTGGCGATGGCGGTCGCCGTCACGATCGCCTGCGGCATCATCGCCTTCCCGGTGGCCAATTACATGGCCCGTTACGCCGGGCCGAAGATGAAGGCGTTCTTCTACGTCGGCGTGATGTTGCCGATGTGGACCAGCTACCTCGTGAAGGTCTACGCGTGGCGGCTGATCCTCGCCAAGCAGGGCATCGTCTCCTGGGGCTTCGAGTCGGCCGGCGCCTCGCCGTTGCTCGATCGCGTGCTCGCCACGCCGGTGGTCGGCGGCCCGTCGCTCGCCTCGTCGTACATCGGCATGTTCATCGTGTTCGTGTACATGTGGCTGCCGTTCATGATCCTGCCGCTCGCCGCGGCGCTCGAGCGGGTTCCGGGGTCGCTGCTGCAGGCGTCCGCGGATCTCGGCGCGCGGCCCGGCCAGACCTTCCGCAACGTCGTGCTGCCGCTCGCGCTGCCCGGGCTCGCCGCGGGATCCGTCTTCACGTTTTCGCTGACGCTCGGCGACTACATCATCCCGAGCGTGGTCGGCGCGCCGGGCTACTTCATCGGCATGATGGTCTACCAGCAGCAGGGCACCGCCGGGAACCTGCCGCTCGCGGCGGCCTTTTCCGTGGTGCCGATCATCCTGATCGCGCTGTACCTGTCGCTCGCGAAGCGCCTTGGAGCCTTCGATGCGCTCTAGGAAGAACTGGCAGGGCGCGTCGCTCGGCCAGAAGCTCGCGGCCGCGGCCGGGCTGGTATTCCTGCACGCCCCCGTCTGGGTGATCGTGCTGTACGCGTTCACCACCGAGGACCGCACCTACCAGTTTCCGCCGCCCGGTCTCACCTTGCACTGGTTCGAGGTGGCCTTCGCACGAGAGGACATCTGGCAGGCGATGCGCCTGTCGCTGGTCGTCGCCTCGGCCGCGACGCTGCTCGCCATCCTGCTCGGTACGCTCGCTGCGTTCGCGATGGCGCGCCGGCCGTTCCCGGGCAAGGAGTCGATCACGCTGCTGTTCGTGCTGCCGATCGCGCTGCCCGGCATCATCACCGGCCTGGCGCTGCTCGCGGGCATCCGCGCCGTCGGGTTCGAGCCGGGCTTCTGGACCATCGTCGCGGGGCACGCGACCTTCTGCCTGGTGATCGTCTACAACAACGTCGTGGCGCGGCTGCGCAGGATCCCCCCGAGCTGGGTCGAGGCCTCCATGGACCTCGGCGCGGACGGCGCGCAGACGTTCCGCTACGTGCTGCTGCCGCAGATCGCGAGCGCGCTGCTCGCCGGCGGGATGCTCGCCTTCGCGCTGTCGTTCGACGAAATCATCGTCACGCTGTTCACGGCGGGGCACCAGCAGACCCTGCCGATCTGGTTCTACAGCGAGTTGTTCCGTCCGCGCGAGCGGCCGATCACCAACGTCGTCGCCGTGGTCGTCATCCTGGTGACGCTGGTGCCGATCCTGCTGGCGTACTACCTCACCAGGCCGGATGAACAACCCGGAAGCGGATAGTGGGGGAAGCGGACAGCGGATAGCCGGAAACGAGCCCGTGCCATACGCTATTCACTATCCGCTATCCGCTTCCCCTGCTATCCGCTTCCCCCTTCGGAGAACTCACATGCAAACGAAACTCCTGATCAACGGCAAGCTCGTCGCGGGGGAAGGGAAGGTCGAGGAGGTACTGAATCCCTCCACCGGCAAGGTGCTGGCCAAGGTCCCCGAGGCGTCGCGCGGCCAGATCGACGCGGCGGTGAAGGCGGCGGATGCAGCATTCGACGGCTGGTCGCGCACCCCGCCGAAAGATCGCGCCACGCTGCTGCTCAGGCTCGCTGACCGCATCGAGGCCGATGGCGCAGCATTCGCGAAACTCGAGTCCCAGAACTGCGGCAAGCCGTACGCCGCGGCGCTCAACGACGAAATCCCGGCCATCGCCGACGTGTTCCGCTTCTTCGCCGGTGCGTGCCGCACCATGACCGGTGCCGTCGCCGGCGAATACCTCGCCGGGTTCACCAGCATGATCCGCCGCGACCCGGTCGGCGTGGTGGCTTCGATCGCGCCGTGGAACTATCCGCTGATGATGGCGGCGTGGAAGCTCGGCCCCGCGCTCGCTGCCGGCAACACGGCGGTGCTCAAGCCCTCCGAGCAGACCCCGCTCACGGCGCTCAAGCTCGGCGAACTGCTGGCCGAGATCTTCCCGGCCGGCGTGGTTAACGTGGTGTGTGGACGCGGCCCGTCGGTCGGTGCGCCGCTCACGAAGCACCCCAAGGTGCGCATGATCTCGCTCACCGGCGACGTCGCCACCGGCGCCCGGATCCTCGGCCAGGCGAGCGACGGCATCAAGCGCACGCACCTCGAGCTCGGCGGCAAGGCGCCGGTGATCGTGTTCGACGATGCGGACATCGAGGCCGTGGTCGCGGGCGTGCGTACCTTCGGCTACTACAACGCCGGCCAGGACTGCACCGCGGCGTGCCGCCTGTATGCCGGTGCCAAGGTCTACGACCGACTGGTGGCGGACCTGTCCTCGGCGGTGAGCACGATCAAGACCGGGCTGCAGACGGCCGCGGGGGTCGAGATGGGACCGTTGATCAGCGCCGAGCAGCGCGATCGCGTCGCGGGCTTCGTCGCCCGGGCGCGCAAACAGAAGCACATCGAGATCACGGCCGGCGGACAGTCCGGCGTCGGCGGCGGGTTCTTCTACGAGCCGACCGTGGTCGCCGGTGCGCGGCAGACGGACGAGATCGTGCGGCGCGAAGTGTTCGGCCCGGTGGTATCGGTGACGCGCTTCAAGGACACCGAGCAAGCGGTCGCCTGGGCCAACGACTCCGATTACGGCCTCGCCTCGTCGGTGTGGACCCAGGACGTCGGCAGGGCCATGCAGGTCGCCGCTCGCCTCCAGTACGGCTGCACCTGGATCAACACCCACTTCATGCTGGTGAGCGAGATGCCGCACGGCGGTCTGAAGCGCTCGGGCTACGGCAAGGATCTGTCGATGTACGCGCTCGAGGACTACACCGTGGTCCGCCACGTCATGGCGAAGCTATAGGTGTCAGGTTTGCAGGATGTGCAAGGTTGGCGCGATGTCAGTCTGGCGACTGGTGCCGACGATTCTGCACATTCTGCAAACCTGACACCAACCAGATTGCCAGCGCGCTGAGCAGCACGCCCGGCACCATCTCGTACAGTGCGAAGATCGGCCCGCTGCCCTGCTTCCACAGGATCACGGTCAGGCCGCCGGTGAGCATGCCGGCGAGCGCGCCGTTGCGCGTCATGCGCGGCCAGTAGAGCGACAGCACGATCGCCGGGCCGAAGGCTGCGCCGAAGCCCGCCCACGCCCACGCGACCATGTCGAGCACCTTGTTCTCCGGGTCGAGCGCGAGCAGGTACGCGAGCAGCGCGATACCGAGCACCGCGCCGCGCCCGACCCACAGCAGCTCGACGCGGCCCGGGTCGCGGCGGAACAGCCCCTTGTAGAAATCCTGCGCGAACGCCGACGACGCCACCAGCAGCTGCGCCGACGCTGTGCTCATGATTGCCGCGAGGATGCCCGAGAGGCAGATGCCGGCCAGCACCGGGTGCAGGTGCGTCGTGGACAGGAGGATGAACACCTTCTCGGCGTCCGGCCCTTCGAGCGGCGGGGCGATGATCGCAGCTCCGGCCAGGCCCACGACCACCGCGGCGAGCAGCACCACGATCACCCAGCCCATGGCGACCCGGCGGGCGGTCGGCATCTCGTCCGCCGAGCGGATCGCCATGAAGCGCGCGAGGATGTGCGGCTGCCCCGGGTAGCCGAGGCCCCAAGCGAGCAGCGAGGCGATGCCGATCGCGCCGAGCGCCTCGCCGCCACTGCCGAGGAACGGGTCGAGCAGCGCCGGTTCGCGCGCCTCGAGGGTGGCCAGCATGTCGCCGAAGCCGCCGGCCAGACCGAGGCCCACCGCCCCCACGAGGATCAGCGCGAAGAACATCAGCGTGCCCTGCAGCACGTCCGACCAGCTCACGGCGAGGAATCCGCCGAAGAACGTGTAGGCGAGCATCACCACGCTGCCCCAGAGCATCGCGTCGTGGTAGTGCATGCCGAACAGCGACTCGAACAGCCGCCCGGTCGCGACGAACCCGGAGCTCGCGTAGAACGTGAAGAACACCAGGATCAGGATGGCGGTCAGCGTGCGCAGCAGGCGCGAGCGGTCGTCGAAGCGGCGCTCGAAATAGTCCGGCAGCGTGAGCGAATCGCCGAGCTGCTCGGTGCGCACCCGCAACGGCGCTGCGACCAGCTTCCAGTTGAGCCAGGTGCCGACGATCAGGCCGGTCGCGAGCCACACCGCGTCGAAGCCCGCGAGGTAGGCCAGCCCCGGCAGGCCCATGAGCAGCCAGCCGCTCATGTCGGAGGCCTGTGCGCTGAAGGCGGTCACCCAGCTGCCGAGCGAGCGGCCGCCGAGGATGAAGTCCGCGAGGTTGGTGGTGCGGCGGTACGCAACAAAGCCAAGTACAAGGCAGACGCCCATGTACACGACGATGGTGGCGACGATGACGGGCGTATTGGTCATGTGCTCGCTCTGCCGCCGGGTCGCACCGGCAGCCTCCCCCGAATCAAGGACCTGCGTGCGGCACCTCGCGAAAACCTCTCGAGATGCCACGGGAAATTCACCGAATCTTAACGTTGGCGGCGAATTGCCCGCGCATTCTGGCACACGTCGACGCCGTCACGCCCCCGACGGCGACGCGACGACGGACCGCGACGAGGCAGCATCA
>Ga0209450_10000368_pt1 | contig 23846 bp, 16 predicted proteins | sample FrelakmetLWP11LW_FD_187149 | JGI IMG/M metagenome (GOLD analysis project Ga0209450, IMG submission 187149) | Freshwater lake sediment microbial communities from the University of Notre Dame, USA, for methane emissions studies - LWP11 LW (SPAdes)... | ecosystem: Environmental > Aquatic >...
CGCCGCCGCGGCGGGCGCCAGCGCGATCGCCGCCTCCAGCGCCGCATCGGCCGCCGGCCAGTCGCCCGCCAGCGCGAGCCAGCGTGCGCGCAACAGGTTGCCCTCGGCGCGCGCCGCGGGGTCGCGCTGGGCGGCGAGCCAGGCATCGAGCGCGGTGAGCGCGCGTGGCCAGTCGCGCGCGCTGCGCGCGGCGAGCAGCGACGGCACGTCGCCGGCGTCGGTGCGCGGCAGCGTCTCGAGGTCCCACGAGCCCACCGGCAGTTCGATCGTCGACGCGCTGCCGGCACGGATCCGCTGCAGCGGCACCGCCGCGTGGTCGGCCTGCTCGACTTCCAGCCGGCGCAGGGTGGCGCCGTCGAGTCCGCCGCCGGCGCGGTCGAGGGCATCGCCGGGGCGCAGGTCGACGCCGCGGGCGGCGATCCGCGGCGGCACGTCGACGACCCACTGTCGCGCGGACGCGGACGGCGCCAGCGCGCACCACACCGCGAGGGCCAGCAGCAGCGCGCGCATGCGTCAGTCGATGCGGAACCGCCACGGGCCGGCCAGCGGCGTGCCGTCGGGCGCGCGCACCAGCCACATCCAGTCGCCGGTGCCGAGCCGTGCGCGTGCCTCGTCCGGCAGGTCGAGCGCGCATTCGGTCGCGGGCCCGCGCCAGGCGACCTCGCCGGTGGCGTCGAGGATCTCGACGCTGGCCGAGCGCGCGGCATCGCAGGCCCAGGCGAGGCGCGGTGGCACGGCCGCGAGCCGCGCGCCGTCGACCGGTTCGAGCGCCGCCACCACGGTCCCGCGCACCGCGTCTGGCGTCGGCGTGCGCAGCAGCAGGGCGCCGGCGCCGACCATCACCAGCACGCTGGCGGCCAGCGCGAACACCGCGGGCGGCCGGCGCGGCCGCGCCCGCGGCAGTGGTGTCGGCTGCGCGAGTGCGTCGCGCGCGAGGTCGCGGGCGAAGGCCTCGGCGTCGAGCGCCACCCGCAGGGCATCGGCACACGATGCGCAGGTCGCCACGCGGTCGAGTACGGCATCGCGGCGCATCGGGTCGAGCGTGCCCGCGGCGAGCGCGGCCAGCGTGTCCGCGTCGGGGCAGTCGCGCCCGCCCGCCGGGCAGTCGGGCTGCGCCGCGCGCAGCAGGGCGGACAGGTCGGGATCAGTCATCGACCATCTCCGCCGGCGCGCCGCCGCCGAGCAGGGCCTTCAGATCGTCCACCCCGCGGTAGGCGAGGTTGCGCACCGTGGCTTCCGTGGTGTCCAAGAGGCGCGCGATCTCCGGCGTCGAGAAGCCCTGCAGCAGCAGTGCCGCCGGGCGCCGCCGCCGTTCGGGGATGCGCGCCAGCGCCTCGCGCAGCGCGGCCGCGCGCTGGGCATGTGCCAGCGTGTCCTCGGGTGCGCCGGATTCCTGCGCCGCGGCTGCCATCAGCGGTTCCTCCACCGTGTCCTCGGGTCGCGCCGCCTTCCGGCGCAGGGCGTCGACCACCACCGAGGTGACCACGCGCTGGATGTAGGACGCGAGGGCGTCGACGTTCTTCTCGCGCTCGAGCGCCTTCCACAGGCGGATGCGCGCCTCCTGCACCAGGTCGTCGAGGTCGATGCCCGGGCGCCCGCCCAGATGGCGCGCGAACAGCGCCCGCAGGCGCGGCTCGTGGGTGCGCAGCAGGGCTTCGATGCGGGAATCGCCGGGCGGCATGCCGCGAGTGTGCCGGCTGCCCCGTCCCCGGGCCAGCCCGGCCGCGGCCGGACGGTGAGAAAGGGCCGACGACGCTGCGTCGATGCAGGGTTCGCCATCCTGCCCGTGGAGGCCTTGCCGATGCGACTGACCCGTTTGTCCACTCGCCTTGCACTCGCCGTCGCCGCGCTCGCGGCCGGGCCGACGGCGGCGCAGGACGTGCTGCCCAACCTCGAGTACGCGCTGGTCGACGGCCAGCGCCTGCGGCTCGACCTGTTCCGCCCGGCGCCCGCGGCGACGCCGCCGGCGGTGGTGCTGTGGGTGCATGGCGGTGGCTGGTGCGCCGGGGCGCGCACGCCGCTGCCGGCCGACGTCGCCCCGCTGCAGGCCGATGGGCTCGCGATCGCGGCCGTGTCCTACCGCCTGACCTCCACCACGCCCGACTGCGCGAATGCCAACGGGGCAACCTGGCCCGCGCAGATCCACGACCTCAAGGCTGCGGTGCGCTGGCTGCGCGCCAATGCGGCCACGCTGGGCATCGATGGCATGCGCATCGGCGCCTGGGGCCAGAGCGCGGGCGCGCACCTCGCGACCACGGTGGCGCTCAGCGGCGGCTCGGCCGACCTCGAAGGCAGCGTCGGCCCGCATCCGGGCGTCGACAGCCGGGTGGCCGCCGTGGTCGCCTACTACCCGCCGACCGACCTGCTCAACCTCGGTCCCGATTTCGCCACGCCGCCGACCAATCGTCCCGATCTGGTGGCGGTGGTCGATGGGCCCGGCCAGCCGCACGCGCGCATGCTCGCCTTCGGCGGCGCGGGCGAGGGCATGGGGGTGCTGCGCGCCAACGCCGCCAATCCCGATCCACCGTGGCCCGCGCGCTTGGCCCTGGCACAGTCGGCGAGCCCGCTCACCCACGTCGACGTCGCCGATCCGCCGGTGTTCCTGCTGCACGGCACGGCGGACCTGACGGTGCCGCTCGCCCAGTCGCGCCGGCTGCGCGATGCGCTGTCGCTGGCCGGCGTGGCCACCACCTATCGCGAGATCAGCGGCCTCGGCCACGTGCCGCCCGGCGGCGCGGCCGCGGCCGAGGCGCGGACCTGGATCCGCCAGCAGCTCGAGCCCGCGGCGCTGTTCGGCGACGGGTTCGAGCCGGCCTCGGCAGCGCGTTGACCTCGTTCGGGCTTACTCGAAGCCGTCGGCGAACAGCACCGGCGGCGCGGCCTGCTGCGAGAGTCGCGCGATCGCCGAGGGCAGGCGCACCATGAACTCGCCGCCCTGCTTGCCCAGCGGCAGGTCGGCGGACGCTGCGCGTGCCAGCGCGTGCCGCACGAAGTCGTCGGCCACCGCGCGCAGCGCCGGCTCGGCGCTGAAGTCCGCCGCGCGCGCCAGCGCCGCAGTCATGAAGGCCTTGCCGGTGTCGTACAGGCAATCGTCGAAGCAGGGAATCGGCATCGCGCCCGGCGACCAGCCCGGCGCCACGCCGCTGATGCTGCCGCCGAGCCGCGCGCCCGACCACGCGAAGTCGAGCGTGTTGGGCCAGGTGCCGGCCGCAGTGCCGTTGCCCGGCAGCAGGCTTGCGGTGCGCGAAAGCGTGCGGCCCCAGTCGGCGACCACGGTCGAAGGCGACAGGGCCGGCACGCCGAGCGGCGCGTCCTGCGTGACGACCCGCAGCCGCGCCAGTTGCTCGAAGTCGTAGGCCGAAGCCATCCACAACTGCGAAGTCGTGTAGGCGCCGGGGGCGAGGATCGACAGCCCGTTGCCGACGCCCGACTGCACGATGAAGCCCAGCCGCCGGCCCTGCGCATCCGTGCCCTGCGCCCAGTGCAGGCTCAGCCAGCGCGCGATGTTGCCGCGCCAGTCGTCGAGGTAGCTCGCATCCACGGTCTGCCCGAGCACGCGGAACACCTCGTACCACTGGCTGGCCGCGCGATCGTTCAACTGCACGAAGTCGTCGGCGCCGGGCGTGGTCGGCGCGCACATCGCGCCCGGCGGCGAGCCGCCGCGCGAAGCGCACAGGTAGGCGCGCATCGACGACGCACCGCGCGCCAGGGTGTCCAGCACCCACGGGTCGCCGGTCAGGAAGTGGTAAAGCAGCAGGTTCTCGAAGTAGCCGTGCGAGGAGTTGAAGTTGCTGCGATAGCCGCCGCCGCCGGCCGGCGCCTGCGCGCAGTAGAACCACGGGTCGGACGGCGCGCACTGCATGATCTGCGTGTGCAGCATGCGCTGCGCGGCCGGCACCGACACCTGCTCGAACCAGGCCGGGTCGCCGGCGCGCAGCGCGGCCAGCGTGCCGACCATCGCGGTGTTGTGGTAATCGGTCCACGACGCGCACCAGTACGCGTCGTCCCAGTCGTCGGCCGGCGTGGGGTCGTTGCCGCCGCAGTCGGGCGGTGCATCGTTGGGCGTGCCCCAGTCGGACGGCCACAGGCCGCTGGTCATCAGGCCGCGCAGGCCGAGCGCGTCGAAGCGCGAACGCGTGCTGGCGAGCATGCGTTCGACCACCGCGTCGTAGCGCGCGTAGGCCGCCGGCAAGGGGCCGAGCGGGAACTCCGGCACCGCCTCGGAGGCGGCGAACTGCGCCGGCGCGGCCCACAGCCGCAGCGGATGCGCGAGCGGCGCCCACAGCCGACGCGCCAGCGTGGCGGGCGCGGGCGCGGCGGGCAGGGCGGCGACCGCGAGCGTGGCGTGCACCGCCTGACGGTTGCCGATCCAGATGCCGGGCGCATCGACCCAGTCGATCGCCGCGCGCCCGTCGGCCAGCACGCGCAGCGCCTGCGGTTCGTGGTGGTCCATGCGCGCCAGCGCGATGCCGATCGCACTGCTGCCGCCGATCGACAGCGACAGTGCGCCGCCGTCGGCGGTCGCGCCCTGTCGCGCGATGCTGGGCATCGCGAGGTCGTAGGCCAGCGGCGCGGTGCGCGCCGCGCGCCGCAACTGGCGCAGGTGCGCGGTGTCGCCCGGTGCGAGGTTCGCGAACAGCGGCGCCTGCGCTGACTCCGCCAGCACCTGCACGCTGCGCGTGCCTGTCGCGGCGGGCAGCAGCGCGTCGCGCACGCTGGCGATGCGCAGGCCGTTGACGCCGGCGGCGCAGGTGAGGTCCTCCGCGCTGGCGCAGCGGTTGCCTTCCCAGGCCAGCGCCGAGCGCACGATCGCGGTCGGCGAGCCGGCGTCGAACCGGTACTGCCGGGTCAGCGACAGGCCGCCCCCGCCGACCGGCGGCATGTCGAGGCTCCAGGCGACGGTGAGCATCGCCGACAGCGGACCCTGGGCATCGATGCGCGCCAGCCGCACCGCCACCGGCCCGTGGCTGGTGCCGCCCTCGATCGAGGCCTGCAGCGGTGCGCCGCTGGCCAGCAGGCTGCCGTCGCCGGCGCGCACCTCGGCGAACAGCGCGCCACCCGCCGGATCGACCACGAAACGCGCGACGCCGGTGTCGATCGTGTAGCGCCCACCGGCCTGGGTCACGGTCACCGCGACGGCGGGCGCGGGCGTCGGACCGGGCGTCGCATCGGTGCGCAGGCGCAGGCTCGCGCCGGCCGCCGGTGCGGGCGCCTCGGCCAGCACCCACTGGATCGGCGCGCTCGTGTCGTCGCGGGCGGCGTTCCAGCGCGCCAGCACGCGGAACTGCGCCGGAACGACCGTGCCCTGGGCGTCGACCAGGCGCAGCCGCACGGCGTCGACGACCGCCGCCGCGCGCGGCAGCGGCACGCCGCCGCGGGCGATGTCGCCCGCGCGCCCGGTGCCGCTGGCATCGGGCGCGGCCAGCACGATCGTCGCGGGCGCCGGCGGCGGCCAGTCGGACCACGCAGGCGCGGCGGTGGCGAGCAGCAGCAGGCAGGTGGGCAGTCGCATGGGGGTTCCGACGGTGGGCCATCGATCGACGCACGGCGGCCGGTCGTCTTCTCGCCGTGCGGCCGGCACGTGCGTGCACGCTGCGGCCGCGCTAGGTTCGCGGGCCAGGGTGCAGGAGCCGTGCCGTGAAAGCCGTCGACGTCGTGCGGGAATGGGTCGAGCGCTTCAATCGTGCCGACATCGAGGGGCTGGCCGCGCTGTATGCCGAAGACGCGGTGAACCACCAGGTGGTGATGGCCCCGCTGCACGGGCGCGCCGCGATCCGCCGCATGTTCGAGGTCGAGTTCGGCCGCGCGACCATGGTGTGCATCGTCGAGAACCTACTCGATGCCGGAGAATGGGCGTGCCTCGAGTGGAGCGACCCCAAGGGATTGCGCGGTTGCGGGTTCTTCCAGGTGCGCGACGGCCGGATCGTGTTCCAGCGCGGCTACTTCGACCAACTCAGCTTCTTCCGGCAGCAGGGGCTGCCGGTGCCCGACTCCTACCTCGGTTAAGCGCGGGCGCTCAGTCGACCGCGCGGCCTTCGCCCTTGTAGACCACGCCGCCCTTCATCACGAACGGCACCGACTCCAGCACCGTCACGTCGGCGGTCGGGTCGCCGTCGACCGCGACCAGGTCGGCCAGCCGCCCGGCCTCGATCGCGCCGAGGTCGTCGCGACCCAGCGCCTCGGCGGCGTTGAGGGTCGCGGCGCGGATCGCCTCGGCGGGCGCCATGCCGTACTTCACCATCACCGCGAACTGCTTCGCGTTCTGCCCGTGCGGGTAGATGCCGGCGTCGCTGCCGAACACCATCTTGGCCCCGGCGCGGTGCGCGCGGCGGAAGTTCTCGCGCTGCAGGTCGCCGATCTCGCGGTCCTTGCGCAGGTTGTCTTCCAGCACGCCGTTCTTGCGGCCTTCCGATTGCGTGTAGTCAGTGTTGTAGATGTCCATGGAAAGCCACGTCCCGTGTTGCTTCGCAAGCCGAATTCCCTCCTCGTCGATCAGGCTGGCGTGCTCGATGGTGTGCACGCCGGCGCGGATCGCGTCCTTGATGCCGGCCGTGCCGTGCGCGTGCGCGGCCACGCGCAGGCCCCACATCGTGGCTTCGTCGACCACCGCCTTCATCTCCGCGTAGGTCATCTGCTGCTGGCCGGGCTCGGTGTTGCGCGAGAACACGCCGCCCGTGGCGCAGATCTTGATCACCTGCGCGCCGTACTTGCGCAGCGTGCGCACCGCCTTGCGCGCCTCGTCCGGGCTGTCGGCGTTGAAGCGGTTGCGCTGGTCCATCGACGGCGGGAAGAAGGTGCTGTCGCAGTGCCCGCCGGTGGCGCCGAAACCGTAGGCGGCGGTGACCACCCGCGGACCCACCACCTGGCCGGCGTCGATCGCCTCGCGCAGGCCGACGTCGTTCCACGCCTGTGCGCCGACGTTGCGCACCGTGGTGAAGCCCGCCATCAGGGTGCGCTCGGCCTGCGGCACCGAGATCGCCGACCAGAACGCATCGCTGAACTGGAGGCGCGAGTAGCCGCCGTAGCGCGGGTCGGAGGTGATGTGCACGTGCATGTCGATCAGGCCCGGCAGCAGGGTCTTGCCCGGCAGGTCGATGCGGGTGGCGCCCTCGGGCACGGCGTCGCCGGCCTGGCCGACCGCGACGATGCGGCCGTCGCGCACCAGCACCTGCGGGTCGTCGACCAGCTTGCCGCTGCGCACGTCGAGCAGCCGCGCCGCGGTGAGCACCGTATCGGCGGCCGCCACCGGCGCGGCGAATGCGAACAGCAGCGGGACGACGGCAGCGGTGCGAAGCAGCGACATGGGCGGTCCTCCACGGGAGCGGATGGAGGATACGCCGATCGCGGCGGCGGATCAGTCCCCGATGTGGTAGTCGTAGGTCTTGCCGTTGATCGTGGTGCTGTGAGACAGCGAGCCATCGCTGCCGATCCAGGTCGAGCCCTTGTTGTCGCCCGAGCCCCAGGTGCGCCAGATCGAATCGCCGCCGCCGCCGCCGCCGCCGCGCGAGGCCGCGGCCTGGCGCGCGACGGCGAACACATTGAAGGTCGCCGGGAAACCTTCCGGGCCTGCGTTGCCCCAGGCGTCGACCCACCAGCGGCCGCGCTGCGCCGGGATGCCGAGCGACCACAGGCCGGCGACATCGCTGTCGGCGAGTTCGCGCCCGTTGATGAACACGCCGGTGCGGCCGTTCGAGGCATCGGCGCGCAACGGCCCGCCGAGGGCGAGGCCCGGCATCATGAAGCCGGCCGTGCCGTGGCCTTCGAGGCCCCACGCACCGGTCGCGACGTCGTACCAGTAGCGTCCGGGCCGCGGCGTGTAGCCGAAGCGTTGCGCGAAGGCATCGCGCGTGGCGCCCGCCATCGGCGTGCCGTTGACGATGATCGCATCCGGCGGCGGCGCGGCGCCAGCGGTGAGGGGCAGGACAGAGGCAACGGCGAACAGCCAGGGCAACACGTGACGCATGCAGGACTCCTGAGCGAGGACATGGTTGAGCCCGGTGTTGCGACGACCGCACCGGGGATCAGCGGGGCAGCGGCGAACCGGGCGGCGGCTGCGCGCGGGGCTCGCCCGGCAGCCTGCGGCCGCAGCGGGCCGTGCGGGCCGAAGCACGCGGTCGCAGCAGTGGCGGGCGCCACCCACGGCGGGCTCGGGACGCGGCACCGCTGGTGCGGTGCGCGGGTCGATTGCATTGCTTCAAGCGTCGCCGCATCCGGCATCGCCGTCCGGGGGTCCGGGCGGTTCGACGCGCGACGGCGGGGATTCCTCTCGCGCCGGCGTGCCGCGCTCAGTCGGCGCCCGGCTCCAGGGCCAGCGTGTGCCGTGTTTCGCCGGGCAGGAACGGCGTCGGCGCGCCCGCTTCCCAGTCGGCATGTCCCGCCAGGTAATGCGGCGACAGCGGATGCCCGCTCTGGCCGCCGGGCATGTGGAACAGGCCCGAAGCCTCGTGGCCGGGCGAGACCACCATCCGCTGCGAGGCGCCGAACGAGGGGCCCTGCACGCGCGGCATCGCGGTGTCGCCGGGCAGCGCGCGCGCGGGTGCATCGAGCAGCCATCCGAGGCCCGGCACCGCGCGCGACAGCGGGTGGCGGATCGCCGTGGTGTTGCGTTCGCCCCAGGTGCGTGCGGCCAGCCCGCCGCGCTGGCCGCCGAGTTCGTCGACCACGCGCCGCGCCGCGGCGCGCAGCAGGGCGTCCCAGTCGGCGTGCGGCGGCGGCAGCAGGTGCGGCGGGCGCGCGCTGACGATGCGCCACACCGCGCCCTCGCCCTGCTGCAGCGACGGCAGCCGATAGGCGGGATCGGCCGCGCCGCGCAGCGGTGCCGCCAGGCCGTCGAGCACGCTTGCCGATACCGCGAGCCGGAAGCCGCGCACCAGGCGGTAGGCCACCGCGTCGGGCACGGCGCGCGGATCGAAGGTCGCGGTCAGTCGATCGAGTTCGGCCAGCGCGGGGTCGTCACCGGCGGTCGCCAAAGTGGCGCGCAGCAGTTCCCACCAGCGCTGCAGGAACAGCGTGCGATCGTCGAGCTGGATCGCCTTCAGGTCGGCCGGCGCGAAGCGTTCGCGCGCCCGCAGGCCGTCGCGGATCTGTCCGGCGCGCGCGCCGAGCGCGTAGCCGCCGTCGCCGATCAGGCGCAGCGCCTCGCCCGACACCACGCGGGCGTTCGCGGTCCACAGGCGGCCGTCGGGTGGGTCGACGATCCGCGGCTGCGCGGCCTGGTCGAGCCAGCCCTGCCAGCCTGCATCGGGCGCGCTCCAGTCGGCGGGAACGGTCGGGTCCGCGGTGCCGCGGCGCGGGATCGCGCCCGCGATGGTCCAGGCGATGCGCCCCGCGCGGTCGCCCACCAGCAGGTTCTGCGCCGGCGAACCTGCGCGATGGGCCAGCGCCAGCGCGCCATCGAGGTCACGCATCGATTCCAGTTCGGTCAGCCCGAAGCCCACCGCTTCCGGCCGGTGCGCGGTCCAGGCCAGCGCGAGGCTGCCGAGCGCGTGGCGTTCGTGCACGATCGGGCCCCAGAGGGTCTCCCGCACCAGCACCTCGACCGGATCGCCGCCGGCGACCTCGATCGTCTCGCGGTGCTCGACCACCGCAGCCTCGCCGCCGGGCGCGCGGTAGCGGGTCTGCGCGCCGTCGGTCCACTGCACGGTGATCCAGTCCAGCCAGTCGCCGTAGGAATTGGTGAAGCCCCATGCGACGTGGCCGTTGCTGCCGACCACCACGCCCGGCACGCCGGGCAGCGTCACCCCCTGCACGTCGACCGGCGTGCCGTCGGCGGCGGGGAAGCGCAGGCGCGCGCGGAACCAGATGTTGGGCACGCGCAGGCCGAGGTGCATGTCGTCGGCCACCAGCGCCGCGCCGTTGTCGCTGAGCGCGCCGGACACCGCGAAGTTGTTGCTGCCGATGCCGAGGTCGCCGCCGACCGCCGCGCCATGGCCGAAGCGGTCGGCCGGCAGCCGCCGCAGGTCGACCTCGTCGGCCGTCGGCAGCGGCGGTTCGGGCACGCTGCCGCCGTCGAGCGGCGCGTCCCAGGTCGTGCCCTCGGCGAGCAGCAGCGCGGCCAGCGCGGGCGGGGCGTCGCGCAGGATGCGTGCGCGCTCGAGCTCGTGCGCGTTGTCCTCGTCCTGCAGGTCGAGGTACATCGCGTAGACCACCAGGCCGGTGTCCTCGGCGGTCCACGGACGCGGCGCCTGGCGCAGCAGGAGGTAGGGGAAAGGGCGCGCCGCGAGCGCGGCGAGGCCGGCGTTGACGCCGGCGACGTAGGCGTCGAGATCGGCGCGCGCGGACGGCTCGGCGCGCGCCAGCACCGCGCCGGCGCGCGCGCGGAAGCGGTGCAAGCGGCGACCGCGATCGAGGTCCAGCGCCGCGGCACCGAACAGCGCGGCCAGTTCGCCGGCCGCCGCGCGGCGCGCGAGGTCCATCTCGAAGTAGCGTTCCTGCGCGTGCACGAAGCCGAGGCTGCGCATCGCGTCCGCGCGCGTGGCGGCGTCGATGGTGGCCACCCCGAGCGCATCGCGGGCGACCTGTGCCGGCGCCGAGAGACCGGCCAGCGTCCGCGTTCCGTCGAGGGCGGGCAGGCTCTGCCGCAGCGCGAACCAGGCGCCCGCGGCGGCCAGCAGCGCCAGCGCAACGCCGGCAACCAGGATCCGGACCGCCCAGCGGCCGATGCTTCGCACGATGCCTTCCCCCGTCGGCCGGCGGCATGCCGGCGCGGCGGGAGTCTATCCGGGTCGCGCGACCGCCGCCGGGGCGGCGTACGGTCGCGCCTTGGCGCGCGTCAGCGCGCGGTATCGAGCGACGCCACCTGCACCGCGGCGCGGCCGACGCGGGCTTCGAGCTTGGCGCGGGCCTGGCGCGCGGCCAGCGAATTGGGGATCGCCGCTTCGAGCAGGGCGATCACGCGCAGCGCCTCGGCAGCGTTGCCGCGCGCGATCTCGCGGTCGATCGCGACCACCACCAGCGGGTAGAGGTCATTGAGTCCTTCGCGGACGCGCTCGCTCTCGGGCTCGACCGCACGCGCGGCCAGCGTCCATTCGAGGGCGTTGTCGCCGGCCGGCGCGACCATGCGGTCGGCGGCGAAGGCGGCATTGGCGCGCGACAGGTAGGTCGATGCGCCGTTGGTGTCGGCCGCGGCGGCGCCGGTCAGCGCGAAGCCGAGCAGAAGCGCGGCGAGCAGCCGCTGGGCGGTGCGGGGGAAGGCGGTCATGGCGAAAGTCCTCCAGATCGTCGAACGCGGGTTGGTCCGCGCTGCTTCCCCTGTTACGCGCAACGATTACAGGTCGGATGCCGACGAAGTGTGCGGTGCGTCCCAAGCCTCCCGCCTGGTTTGCCGCGCATTCAGGTTCGTGGCCGCGGCGCGAAAGCGGGCGGCGGCGTCCGCGCTGTAGCGAGCGGCCTGCGGGGCGTTCGGCGTCGCGGGCCCGCGAACGGCGCAGCCTCGTGGCGACCGACCGGGCCGGTGGCTCAGGGCGCGGCGCCCACCGCGCGCCCCGCCATGCGGTCCTGCAGCGCGCGCACCGGGATCGAGTCGGGCGAGGCGCGCTGCAGCAGGGCGATGATGCGCGCCGCCTCGGTGCGGTCGCCCGCGGCCAGCGCCTGTTCGGCGGCGGCGACGCCGAGCGGGAACACCTCGACGAGCGCTTCCTTGGCGCCGACGTGCCCGGGATCGATCTGGAGCGCGGCGATGTAGCGCTCCAGCGCGTTGTCGCCCGGCGGCGCGACGAAGCGCGAGGCGGCGAAGGCCGCGTTGCCTTCCGCCACCAGCCGCGCGACCTCCGGGGCCAGCGCTTCGGCCTGCGAGATCGGCGGCCGCGCGGGTTGCGGCGCGGCGGGCTGCGGTGCAGGGGGCTCCGACCCCCCGCAGCCGACCAGCAACAGGGCGAACAGCAGGGGCACCGCCGAGCGCGGCGTCGACGACCGGGTCATGGGCATGGCGGATCGGGCAAGGGCGCAGGGGACGCCCGCGGCGCAAGTCTAGCGGCGGCAACGCGCGCGCACACGCGTCGTGCGCCGCCGACGCAAGGGTTCACGCCCGGGACCCCGCCTCGATCCGTTCCACGCGCTGGAACCCGCGCGGCAGCACGCCGCCGCGCTGCGCGCGTGCGCCGCCGTAGCCGACCAGGTCCGACCACTTCAGCGTCATGTGGCGGGAGCCCGCGTAGACGACCACTTCACCGCCCTCGGGGATCACCGCGATGCCGGCGCACAGTTCCTCGCCCTTCTCCAGCGCCTTCTTCGGGATCTCGATCAGCTTGTTGCCCTTGCCCTTGTCGAGTTCCGGCAGTTCGGCGACCGAGAACATCAGCAGATGGCCGGCGGTGGTGGCGACCACGATCCGGTCGCGCGCGGTGTCGGCGGCGATGCCCGGCGCGAGGATGCGCGCGCCGTCGGTGAGCGAGACCACCTGCTTGCCGTTCTTGTTGCGGCTGACCAGGCTCTCGAACGGCGCGACGAAGCCGTAGCCGTGGCTGGTGGCCACCACGATCTTGGCCGCGTCGTCGGCCACCGCGACCGCGTCGAAGCGCGCGCCGGCCGGCGGCGTGAAGCGGCCGGTCAGCGGCTCGCCGTGGCCGCGCGCCGAGGGCAGCGAATGCGCGACGGTCGAATACGCGCGACCTTCGGAGTCGAAGAACACCGCCTGCTGGTTGGTCTTGCCGCGCGCGGCCATCAGCAGCGAATCGCCCTCGCGGTAGGACAGGCCCGCCGCGTCCACGTCGTGGCCCTTGCCGGCGCGCACCCAGCCCTTGGCGGACAGCACCACGGTCGTGGGCTCCGAGGGCACCAGGTCGGCCTCGGACAGCGCGGCCGCCGCCTCGCGCTCGATCAGCGGCGAGCGGCGCTTGTCGCCGTACTTGTCGGCGTCGTCCTTGATCTCCGACTTGACCAGCGAGAGCAGCTTGGCGCGCGACTTGAGCGTGACGTTGATCCGCGCGCGCTCTTCCTCGAGCGCGTCCATCTCGCCGCGGATCTTCATCTCCTCCAGGCGCGCCAGCTGGCGCAGCTTGGTCTCGAGGATGTACTCGGCCTGCACCTCGGACAGGGCGAAGCGCGCGATGAGCTTCGCCTTCGGCTCGTCCTCGGTGCGGACGATGCGGATCACCTCGTCGAGGTTGAGGTAGGCGATGCGCAGGCCTTCCAGCAGGTGCAGGCGCTTCTCGACCTTGTCCAGCCGGTGCTGCAGGCGCCGCTGCACGGTGTTGGTGCGGAAGGTGATCCATTCCGACAGCAGGGTCTTCAGGTCCTTCAACTGCGGTCGGCCGTCGAGGCCGATCACGTTGAAGTTGGCGCGGAACGACTTCTCGAGGTCGGTGGTGGCGAACAGATGCCCCATCAACTCCTCGGCATCCACGCGGTTGGAGCGCAGCACCAGCACGATGCGGCAGGGGTCGCGGTGGTCGGACTCGTCGCGGATGTCCTCCACCATCGGCAGCTTCTTCGCGCGCATCTGCTGCGCGATTTGCTCCTGGATCTTCGACGGCGAGACCTGGTGCGGCAACGCGGTGATCACGATGTCGTTGGCTTCGCGGCGGTAAACGGCGCGGGCGCGGATCGACCCGTTGCCGGTCTCGTAAAGCGCGCGCAGCTCGGCCTTGGGCGTGATGATCTCGGCCTCGGTCGGGAAGTCCGGGCCCTTGACGTGCTCGCACACGTCCTTGACGGTGCAGTCCGGTTCGTCGATCAAGCGGATGCAGGCCGCGGCCACCTCGCGCAGGTTGTGCGGCGGGATGTCGGTCGCCATGCCGACCGCGATGCCGGTGGTGCCGTTGAGCAGCACCTGCGGCAGGCGCGCCGGCAGCCACGAGGGTTCCTCCAGGGTGCCGTCGAAGTTCGGCGCCCAGTCCACCGTGCCCTGGCCGAGTTCCGACAGCAGCAGTTCGGAGAACCGCGTCAGCCGCGATTCCGTGTAGCGCATCGCGGCGAAGGACTTCGGGTCGTCGGGCGAGCCGAAGTTGCCCTGGCCATCGACCAGCGGGTAGCGGTACGAGAACGGCTGCGCCATCAGGACCAGCGCCTCGTAGGCCGCGCTGTCGCCGTGGGGATGGAACTTGCCGATCACGTCGCCGATGGTGCGCGCGCTCTTCTTCGGCTTGGCGCCGGCATCCAGGCCCAGTTCACTCATCGCGTACACGATGCGCCGCTGCACCGGCTTGAGCCCGTCGCCCACGAAGGGCAGGGCGCGGTCGAGCACCACGTACATCGAATAGTCGAGGTAGGCGCGCTCCGCGTAGTCGCGCAGCGGTACGGTCTCGAAGCCGTGGAAGGTGGGGCGGATCGGGTCGGCCATGGGGGAAGGGGCGGCGCAGGGGACCCGCCATTATGCGGAGGACGGCGGCGAGGGCAACCCATGCGGTCGCGGCGTTGCGGGACAGGCTCGCCGCCGCAGGCGCCGGCGGAGCGCGGGCGCGGGTCCAGCGTCCGACACGCGCCGCTGGACCGCGCCGACGGGCGCCGGAAAAGAAAACGCCGCGGCGGTCCTGCCGCCGCGGCGTCAGGGACCGCGATCGCTCAGGGCTCGAAGCCGTTGGCGAAGATGCCGGTGCTGCCGGAGCCGGCGATGGTGACCGTCATGCGCAGGACCGGCAGTGTCGCGTCGCTGGGTGTGAACACCACGGTGCCGAAACGCGCCGCGGCGATCGTCGTCCCCTCGGCGATGCGCGCCTGCACGGTGATCGATTGCGTCTGCATCAGGTTGCCGGTGAAGGCGATGCTCGACGCGCTCGGAATCAGGGTCACGCCGGCCGGCTCGACCACGCTGACCGTCCAGGTGACCGCGTTCGGGCGGGTGTTGCGCAGCGTGCGGGTCCAGGAGCATTCGCCGGCGCACGTCGTGTTGCGCATGCTGGCGAGATTCAGCGTGCGCGGATCGCCAGCCGGCGTCGCGGCGGGATTGGCGGCGAGGAAGTTGGCCTGCGTCTCGTTGAGGACGAAGCCGGCGCGCGCCGCCCTGGTCAGGTCGATCATGCCGCTGCCCACGTCGTCGGCCGTGGCGGGCGTGGTGCCGTCGGCGAGGAACTGGTTGGCGCCGCTGGCGGTGAGCATCAGCGCGGAGTGCACCTCCATCGCGGTCCAGTTCGGATGGATGGCGCGCAGCAGGGCGCCGCCGCCCGCTACCTGCGGGCTCGCCATCGAGGTGCCGGTCAACAGGCTGAACTGTTCGGGGTCGCGGTAGGCGTCGTAGTTCGACGTGCCGGGCGCGGCCACGTTGGGCTTGGCGAGTTGCAAGGTCGCGAGGGGGCCGCGCAGGCTGCCGGCGTTGAGGCGGTTCGCGGCAGCGGCATCGATGATCACATTGCGGCCGAACGGGATGGTCGCGGTCGCACCCGGTGTGGTGGCCAGGAACTGTCGCACCGCCGTGCCCTGCACATCGCTGATCATCAGGGCCGGCACGGTGGGGGCCGGCGGGTCGGGCGGGTTGACCTCGGCCTCGAGCGCACCCATCGGGATCGGGAAGCCGGCGACGTTGTTGCGCACGATTACGCCCACCGCGCCGGCGGCCTGCGCGTTCTGCACCTTGTCGCGGAACGAGCAGGTGCCGCGATCGATCAAGGCGATGCGTCCGGCGAGGCTGTCGGCCGGGAACCCCGGGTTGCAACCCTGGGCGTTGCTGAGCGGTGCGGCCGAGGTGTCGGTGACCGGCGCGGTGAGCCCTCCCGGCGGCACCGGGATCACGCCGCCGAACAGCAGGCCCTGGTCCTGCGGGCCGCCCGGATTGAAGTCAGTGAGGTTGAACAGGCCGGCGCGGTCGTTGCTGCTGTTGGCCACCGTCATCACCCACGGCGCGACGTTGACCACCGCCCCGACCGGGTTGGTAACGTTCTGGTTGGTGTTGCCGGCGGCGAAGGCGACGAACACGTCGTTGGCCACCAGAGCGCGCGAGGCGCCGTCCGCGCCGGACGTCCAGGGGTTGGCCACGAACAACGGACCGAGCGAGAAGTTCGCCACGTCGATCTCGCCGTCGGCCACCGCGCGGTTGATGCCCGCGATGATCGCCACGCCAGGGCAGCCGCCGTTGCAGACCTTGTAGGAGACCACGCGCGCGCAGGGGGCCACGCCGGATACGTCGGCAGCGGGCGTCGGCACGGTCGCGCCGGTCAGCCGGTTGCCGATGGCGGAGCTCGCCACGTGCGAACCATGGCCGTCGCTGTCGTTCGCGGTCGTGCCTTCGACGCAGTTGCCCGCGATGCAGTCGAAGGCGCGGACCAGCTTCGGCGCCCCGGCCGTGTGTCCGCAGGACGCGTCGTTGGCGAATGCGGGGTGGTCGAGGTTGATGCCGGAATCGAAGATGCCGACCACGATGCCGCGGCCGTCCGCCGGTGTCGGCGGCGTGGTGCCGGACTGGCTGCCGTCCCACAGGCTCGGCGCGCCGAGGAACTGCGGCGAGCGCTCGTCGAACAACTGGTACATCTGGTCGGCTTCGACGTCGACGACGCCCGGCACGCTGCGCAGGCGCTGTGCCTCCGCCTCGGTCAACGACACCGCGATGCCGTGATGCGTCATCTCATAGACGAAGGGGACCGGCACCGCGCGCCCGAGCGCCGACTCGATCGCGGCCAGCATCTCGCGGCGGCGATCGGCGAGGTGGGCGATATAGGCGCGCGATTCTGCGCTGCGCACGTCGACCCGGCGGCGGCCGTTTTCCACGATCGACGGCGCAGTGCCGCGAAGGCCGTCGATGCCGCCGCGGTAGTCGACCAGGCCGGCTTCGCTGAAATCGACGAAGTACATCGCCATGCCGGTGGTGGCGACGGCTTCCCGTGCATTCGCATCGTCCCCGGGCAACGACCGGGGTGCTGCTTGTGCGGCGCCGGCGAAGGCGGTGGCGATGGCGATGGCGATCGCCGCGCGGCGAACAGGTTTCATCAGTAGGCTCCCCGAGTCCGGCGCGTGGCGCGCCAAAGCCCGGATTCTGTTGCAGCGATCGCGATGTCACAACCTCCTGTCACACGCGGCAGGCCTTCACGTTCGTCAAGAGCCCGGCCGTTCGCGGCCGCGGCCGGCGCGCCGCGCTGCGCGGCGCGAGATCGGCACGCGGCCGTACCGCGAAAGCTTGGGCGCCGACCCGCGGCCGCGAGCATCCCGCGAGTGCGACTGGTCGATCGCCGTGACGCCTGGCGTGAGCATCCGGGAGGCCGGGATCCGGTTCCCGGCCGTCGTGCGCCGGCCCTCCGGAGCCCGGCCGCGCCCGGGCCCGATCCCGCACCTGGGCGCGCTGCCCGCCTCCGGTCGAACCCGCTATGGTGTCGCCCCCGAATGGCATCACCGACCCATGTCCCGCCCGCTGCCCCCGCCCGACGACCCGATCCTCCACGCCGCCCGCTTTCCCGAAGACGCCGAGCCCGGCGAGACCCGCGAGTGGCTGGAGGCCCTGCACGCGCTGGTGCGCGAAGCGGGGCCGGAGCGCGCGCGCTTCATCCTCGATGCCCTGCACGACGAGTCGCGCCGCCAGGGCCTGGCCTGGCAGCCGCGGCGCAACACGCCCTACGTCAACACCATCGCGCTGGAGGACCAGCCGCCGTTCCCCGGCCAGTTGGAAATCGAGCAGCGCCTGGCGGCGATCATGCGCTGGAACGCGCTGGCCATGGTGGTGCGTGCCAACGCCAAGCACGGCGAACTCGGCGGCCATATCGCGTCCTATGCATCCGCGGCCGATCTGTTCGAGGTCGGCTTCAATCATTTTTTCCGTGCGCGCCACGAAGGCTTCGGCGGCGACCTCGTCTACTTCCAGCCGCATTCCGCGCCCGGCGTCTACGCCCGTGCCTATGTCGAGGGTCGGCTGAGCGACGCCGACCTCGACCACTACCGGCAGGAGATCACCGCCGCGGCATCGGGCACGGCGCGCGGGCTGTCCTCGTACCCGCATCCGTGGCTGATGCCGGACTTCTGGCAGTTCCCCACCGGCTCGATGGGGCTGGGGCCGATCTCCGCGATCTACCAGGCGCGGCTGATGCGCTACCTCGACGCGCGCGGGCTGCTGCGCGACGAAGGCCGTCGCGTCTGGGGCTTCTTCGGCGACGGCGAGATGGACGAGCCGGAGTCGATCGCCGGCCTGTCGATCGCCGCGCGCGAGCGCCTGGACAACCTGACCTTCGTGGTCAACTGCAACCTGCAGCGCCTCGATGGCCCGGTGCGCGGCAACGGCCGCATCGTCGACGAACTGGAGACCCTGTTCGCCGGGGCCGGCTGGCACGTGATCAAGCTGCTGTGGGGTTCGGACTGGGACGCGCTGTTCGCGCGCGACCGCACGCACGCTCTGGCGCGCGCCTTCGCGCGCACCGTGGACGGCCAGTTCCAGACCTTCTCCGCCAACGACGGCGCCTACAACCGCGAGAAGTTCTTCGGCCAGAGCCCGGAGCTCGCGGCCCTGGTCGCCGCGATGACCGACGACGAGATCGACCACCTGCGCCGCGGCGGCCACGATCTGGTCAAGATCCACGCCGCGTTCCACGCGGCCGCGAACCACCGCGGCGCGCCGGTGGTGATCCTCGCCAAGACCAAGAAAGGCTACGGTATGGGACCGGTCGCGCAGGGCCGCATGACCACCCACCAGCAGAAGAAGCTCGACGCCGACGACCTGCGCGGCTTTGCCCAGCGCTTCCGCCTGCCGCTGGGCGACGACGACATCGCGCAGCAGCGCTACTTCCGTCCGGCGTCCGATTCGCCGGAGTCGCGGTACCTGCACGCGCGCCGCGCCGCGCTCGGCGGCTACGTGCCGCAGCGCACTTCGGCATGCCCGCCGCTGCCCGTGCCGCCGATCGAGGCCTGGGGCGGCTTCGCGCTGGAGGGCGGCAACAAGGAGATGTCGAGCACCATGGCCTTCGTGCGCATGCTTTCAGGCCTGCTGCGCGACGGCGTGCTGGGCCCGCGCATCGTGCCCATCGTGGCCGACGAGGCGCGCACCTTCGGCATGGCGAGCCTGTTCCGCCAGGTCGGCATCTACGCGCCCGACGGGCAGAACTACGAGCCCGAGGATGCCGGCTCGATGCTGGCCTACCGCGAGGCGCGCGACGGCCAGATCCTGGAGGAGGGCATCACCGAGGCCGGCGCGATGGCCTCGTGGACCGCGGCGGCGACGAGTTACAGCACGCACGGGTTGTCGCTGCTGCCGTTCTACATCTACTACTCGGTGTTCGGCTTCCAGCGCGTGGGTGACCTCATCTGGGCCGCCGCCGACCAGCGCGCTCGGGGCTTTCTGCTCGGCGCGACGTCCGGGCGCACCACGCTGGGCGGAGAAGGCCTGCAGCACCAGGACGGCAGCAGCCACCTCGTGGCGGCGACCGTGCCCAACTGCCGCGCCTGGGACCCGGCCTACGCGGGCGAGCTCGCCATCCTGCTCCAGCACGGCATGCAACGCATGCTGGTCGAACAGGTCGACGAGTTCCACTACCTCACGGTGATGAACGAGAACCACGCCCAGGTCGCGGTGCCGGTCGAGAATGGCGACGCGATCGTGCGCGGCATGCGCCGGCTGGCGCTCGCGCCGCCGGCGAAGAGACCGAAGGCGCGCTGCGTGCTCGCCGCGAGCGGCGCGATCCTGCACGAAGCGCTGGCCGCGCGCGAGCTGCTCGCGGCCGACTACGACGTCGAGGCGACCGTCTTCAGCGTGACCTCCTGGTCCGAACTCGCCCGCGACCACGCCGCCTGGGAGCGCCGCCGGCTGTTCGGTGCCGAGGGCGACGCCCTGCCGCACGCCGCCGCGCTGCTGGCACACACCGAGGGACCGATCCTCGCTGCCAGCGACTACGTGCGCGCGGTGGCGGAATCGATCCGCCCCGCCGTGCCGCAGGGTCGTCGTTTCGCGACCCTGGGCACCGACGGCTTCGGGCGCAGCGACTCGCGGGCGGCATTGCGGCGGTTCTTCGAGGTCGACCGGCAGGCCATCGCGGCGCACGCCCTGCGCCTGCTGGCGGAAGACGGCGTCCTGTCGAGCGGGGTCGTGCGCGCTGCATTCGACGCGCTCGACATGACCGAGCGTGCCGCGCCATGGACGCGCTAGGTGTGGAGCTCCGGGCACGTCGTTCCCTGACCCCGCGTTCCTGTTCGTGGATTCCCAATGACTCGCTGGCTGCTGGGCTGCTCAGCAGCCCGAGGCCGGTGTCGCCGGTGCGGTGGGCGAGGTGATGTGGCTTCGACGGGGGCCGCATCGACGCTCGGCAGATGCGCATCGCATGGCCTGCGGCTGCCCCCTGGTTGGGCTTACCAGAGGTTACCGTACCCCTCGTCGACCACGTCCCGCGCGTTGTTCCAATGCATGTTGAGCTGCCCGTTGTTTTGATTCGCGCAGGCCTGGAAGTAGATCCCGATCGTGTTCGACTCGAGCGTGTTCTCGCGCACCACGCTGTCCGACATCACGGTGCCCGGCCGGAGTGACGGGTGCTTGCACAGAAAGCGCACGCCGCTGCCCTCGCGGAAGCCCAGGTCGCCCGCCACCTGGTTGCCAAGGACTTGGGCACGCTGCCCGGCAATGCCGACGCCGGTCTCGAAGCCGACCAGCACATTGCCGACGATCGCGATGTCGTCGCCCACCGCGACGACGCCGGTACCGCCGGGGCTGCGCTGCGCCGCGGCGAGGTGGTTGTCCGCAATTACGCTGCGGTGCGTCGAGCGCCAGCCGTTGAATTGCGCGACGCCGTCTGCAAGGTCGATGCCGCTGTTGCCGATGACCCGGAGGTCGAGCGTTCCTGCCGACAAGGCGACCAGCGTGCCGCCGGAGACGCCGCGCAGGGTGTTGCCCGCGACCTCGACGTTCCGCACGCAGCAGTATCCGGCAGCGAAAAAGTGGCCGATCAACACGCCGGTTGCGGTGTTGAATTCGGATTTGACGACCCGTGCCCGATCGGAAATCCCGGTCTGCACTGCCACCCGAAAGCCGCTGATCCGCAGCCGTTCGACGACCAGACCCGGGCTGTCGAAGGCGGTGACGCCATAGTGGGCGGAAGACCCCATGGCGGTGCTGACGATTGCGCCGTTGTGGACCCGGACGCCCTGCACGCCGTAGTAGGTGTAGACGCCGATCGTGTTCGCGGGATGCGGCAGGCGGATGGCGAAGCCGGCGAGGTCGAGTTCGACCCTGCTGCCTGCGATCGCCAGTGCGAAGGTGTCGTTCGGGCCGCACACGAGGTCCTGGGCCAATGCCGTGCTTTGCGTGATGACGTCGCCGCATTTAAGGCTGGTGGCGCGTGCGTCGTTGCCGCCAGAACTGAGGATCGCGAGGGCGACGAGGAACAGGGTGGCGCGGAAGCGATTGGTCGCGGTCGGCATGTCGTGCGCTCCGGATCAGGACGGTTGAAGGCACTCACGCCATGCAGCCAGCCTTCCTATCAGCACTGCCGGCGGGTCCGGAATGCGCTGCGCTTCGAGGCTCTTGACGCGCCGGCACGGGCGGCAGCGTCGCGAGCAAGGCCGGCGAGCGGCGGCTGAGCCTCCGGTTTTCGCCTGCGGGCGGGCCAGGCGCGCAACTGGCGGCGTCGAACTACAGTGGCCTGGTCCCGCAGGACGTGCAGCCGGTCGCGGGCAGCGCGCTGGTCGGTGCCGCGGCGGTCGCATTGGCACCGGCGCAGGACTTCGACGCCATCGTGCGCGACGCGGCACCGGACATCGGTGCGCTGGAACGCGGCGGCGATCCGTTGGCGCGCTGGACGCCGACCCCTGGCTTCAAGCGCGCCACCCTGGTGTTTCGAAACGGCTTCGAGGATTGAGCGCTCGCCTGACGGCACCTCGGTCACGCTTGGTGCCGTGGAGTCGCCGGCAATCAGGTTCTGTCGTGGCGCTGCCGCGAGCACGGACTGCGCCGGACCGACCGTGTCGCCGCGGGCGTCGCCGAACAGGGGCGACGGCGACGGAACACCGGTCGCGGACCTTGCTGGAACTTCCGGGCCCCCGGTCCTGCTAGGCCTCCGTGTTCGCAGGACCGGGGCGTAAGCGGCAGGCGGCGCTGTGCTGTGGCCGTGGATTGGCCCATACTGACGCACGCATGGCCAACGACCGCAACGCGCCGACGCGACTCACGATGGCCGACATCGCCCGGCGGGCGGGCGTCGCCGAATCGACCGTGTCGCGCGCGCTGGCCGACAACCCGCGGGTGGCCAAGAGCACGCGGCGTCGGATCCAGCAACTCGCCGCGATCGCCGGCTACACGATCAATCCGGTCGCGCAGAGCCTGCGCTCGCAGCGTACACGCACCATCTCGGTCGCCATCCCGCTGGTCCACGAACGGCGCCAGCCGCTGTCGGATCCATTCCTGATGAACATGCTCGCGCACCTCGCCGACGCGCTGTCCGAGCATGCGCACTCGATGCTGCTGTCCAAGGTGCCCGTGCACGAGGACGGCTGGGTCGATCGCCTGCTGCAGTCCGGGCGCGCCGACGGGGTGATCCTGATCGGACAGAGCCACGAGCACGCGACGATCGACCACGCGGCCCGTTCAGGCCTTCCGCTGGTGGTCTGGGGCGCGCGCATGGAGCGCCAGGCCTACGCGAGCATCGGCAGCGACAACCGCTGCGGCGGCGAACTCGCGACCCAGCACCTGCTCGCACGCGGACGCCGGCGCATCGCCTTCCTCGGCGATGAGCGGCTGCCGGAGGTCGGCCATCGCCACGAAGGCTATGCGCGTGCGCTGGCCCAGGCTGGCCTGAAGGTGGACCCGAGGCTGTCGATGCGCACGCACTTCTCGGCGCATGATGCCTATCTCGCGGCGATGCGGCTCATCGCGCGCAGCCCGCGCCTCGACGCGGTGGTCGCCGCGTCCGACGTGATCGCCGCGAGCACGCTGCGCGCGCTGCTCGAATCTGGGCGCCGTGTGCCGCACGACGTCGCGGTCGTCGGTTACGACGACACCGAAATGGCGAGCTACACCTCGCCCCCGCTCACGACGGTGCGGCAAGACGTGGCCCGCGGGGCCGCGCTGTTGGTCGAGCGCGTGCTCTCCGGCCGAGCCACGGCGGCGGATTCGGTGGAGATGTCGCCGGAACTTCAGGTGCGCGCGTCGACCTGAAGGCGCGTTTCAGCGGAACCACCACACCAGCACCGCGGTTGCAGCCAGCAGCGCGACCGCCTGCACGCGGTAGTTGGACCACCAGGGCTGCCCCGCGAGCGCGCGGGTTTCCGCATTGAAAGAGGCCGGGGTCCATTGCAGCGCGGACCGGTCGCCCGGGTCCGGCGCGCTGAATGCGCTGACCAGCACCAGGACGAACACGCACGCGGCGAACAGCAGCGGCGCGACCAGCAGGAAGTGCAGGCCCAGCGGCTGCGCCGCCAGCACGTTGGCATGGAACAACGCGGCGCCGCCGACCAGTCCCACGATGATCGTGGCCAGGGCGCCACGCGCGTTGGCCCGCGTCCAGAACAGCCCGACCACGAACAACGCGACGACCGGAGGAACGGCGTAGGCGAGCACCGCCTGCAGGTATTGCCGGAGCGAATCGAAACGCTCGATCTGCGGTGCCCAGGCAACCGCCACGAGCATGAAGCCGACCGTTGCCACCCGCCCGGTGGCGACCAGCGCGCGGTCGTCGAGCCGTGGCGCCGCGGGACGCACGAAGTCCATCGTCACCAGGGTGGCGGCTGAATTGAAGGTCGAGGCGATCGACGACATGATCGCGGCGAGGAAACCCGCCAACGCCAGTCCGAGCAGCCCCGCCGGCAGCAGGTCGAACAGCAGCGTGGGATAGACGAGGTCCGGGTCGGAGAGCTCCGGGTAGAGCAGGATCGCGCAGGTCCCCGGAAGCACCATCAGGAACAGGACCGGCAGCTTCAGCAGGCCGGCGAACAGGCTTCCCCAGCGGCCGTGGTTCTCGTCGCGCGCCGAGAGAACGCGCTGAACCATGAACTGGTTGGTGCACCAGAAATAGAACCCC
>Ga0209450_10000369_pt1 | contig 23722 bp, 20 predicted proteins | sample FrelakmetLWP11LW_FD_187149 | JGI IMG/M metagenome (GOLD analysis project Ga0209450, IMG submission 187149) | Freshwater lake sediment microbial communities from the University of Notre Dame, USA, for methane emissions studies - LWP11 LW (SPAdes)... | ecosystem: Environmental > Aquatic >...
GGAAACTCAATCAAGACGACCCGACCAGCTGCGTCGTTGCTTTACTGAAGCCACCGGCTGCGCTCGCGTGGCGACCGGCCGCTATGCACACCGGCCTGGAAGACGGCCGCAAGCGCTTCCCGGCGACGGCAGCCTACTTCGCCGAGCGGGCGCGCGGCGCCGCCGGCATCGAGGTGCACCTGATCGGCGGCGCGCACAAAGCCGCCGAACTCGACGCCAAGCGCGCCATCGACCAGGGCACCCGGCTGGCGGCGTCGCTCTGATCGCGCCAGCCAGCGCCGCCGCGGGGCGCTACCGGCGCGTCGCCGGGCCGCTGCTGCGTGCGCGCAGCAGGCCGCGCACGTAGTCGGCGTGCAGGCGCAGCGTGTACAGCTGCGACAGGTAACCCTTGGGCACCTTGACCCGGTTCAGCCGCGCGTCGATGTCGTTCATGCGCGCCAGCTGGCCCTGCAGGTCGACGCCCTCGGCGAGCGCCGCGCGCTCGATCCGGTTGACCTCGGCGTACCAGCCGTCCAGCTTGCCGCGGATGCGCCAGTCGTAGATCCTGGGCAGGTAGGCGAATGCCGGCACGGCGATCGCCAGCAGCGGCAGCATGATGAACAGCAGCCGCTCGGCCCACACGGCGATCCAGAATGGCAGCACGCGCCGCAGCAGCGACGGCCGTTCCTTGTAGAAGCGGTCGGCGTCGGTCGACAGCGGCAGCTCGACGTCCATCGGCGCCGGGAACACGCGCGCCGCATGCAGCAGCGACGGCCCACCGTGCACCTCGCGCGCCGCCTCGAGCAGCAGCTCGACCGCCAGCGGGTGGATGTCCGGCCGCGCGATCAGGTTGGCCGTGAGCGCGATCATCGTCATCCGCTGCGGCGGGATGCCCGCCTTCAGGTCGACCACGCCCTCGGGCAGGTCAAGCTTGTGCAGGTAGGGCAGGCGGCGGACGTAAGCGTCGGCGCGGCGCGCGTCCATCAGGCGGATGCCTTCTGCGCGCAGCAGCTTCTGCACCGCCGCGCCGTCGATCGCCGACACGTACAGCGCGGCGTCGAGCTTGTCTTCGACGAGCGCGTCGGCTGCCGCCAGGCCGCCGATCTCGACCAGCTCGGTGGGTGGCTCGGCGAGCCCGTTGTCGCGGGCGATGGACAGGCCGAGCGCGTGCGTGCCGCTGCCGGGAATGCCGATGGCGACCCGCCGGCCGCGAAGTTCGGAGATGCGCTCGACCGTCGTCTTGCCCCGATAGAAGACCCAGATCGGCTCGTAGAAGACGCTGCCCAAGCCTTCCAGTCGCCGGCCGTCGCTGTCGCTGACCAGCCCGCCCTGCACCAGGCCGACGTCGACATCGCCTTCGCCGCTGCGCAGCCGCTCGAGGTTGTGCGCGGCGCCGGAGGAGGGCAGGAGAACGAGGTCGACCTTGTAGTTCGCCAGCAGCTCGCGGTAGCGCTTCGCATAGGCGTGATAGGCGCCGTCTTCCGCGCCGGTGGTCATGACCACGCGCTTCGGCGGCGGCGGCGGCGCCAGCTTTGCCAGGCCCCAGCCGACAAGCGCCAGCAGGGCGACGATGCCGGCCGCGTACCACGCCAGCGCGCGGCCCTCGATGTTCTCGGGCAGCCGGCTGCGGATGAATTCGGGTTGTTGCATGAGGTCGGCGGGCCGGGCTCTCGTCCGGCTCGGGCGGCCGGGCGCGAAACGCGGCGGAGTGTAGTTCCTGCAAGCGAAGGCGTAATCCGTTGCGGCAGCACGGTCGCCGGCTGCCGGTCGACGCCATCGGGGGATTGCTCTGCGTCAACCGCGGCGTCCGTCGCAGGCGTCCAATAGCCTCGCTGCGCCCCTGCCGGGCGTGTTGTGTACACGAGGCCCGCCGTGAAAAGACTGCTCACCGTCGCACTGATCTTTGAAGTTCCGCCGGCACTCGGTTTCCTGCTCCTGCCTGCCGCCACGCTGCTGATCCTCGCAGGCGTCACCCTCGATGCGAGCGGGGTTCCGGTCGCGCGGGTGCTCGGCGCGGCGCTGCTCGCCTTCTGCGTGCTGCTCTGGCTTGCGCGCAGGTCGGACAGCGCGGAGTTCGCCCGCGGCGCGGTCGCCTGCATGTTCGCCTACTACGCCGTCAGCGCCGTGGTCCTGCTGCTGGCGCAGCTGTCGGGCCTGATGGGACCGATGGGCTGGGCGATGGTGCTCGCGCACTCCGTGCTTTCGGTCTGGTGCGGCTACGCGCTGCTGAAGCGGTGAGATACAGGGCCGACCGATGGACAAGTTCATCGACGCCGCCATCGCCGAGGCGCAGGCCGGGCTGGCCGAGGGAGGCATTCCGATCGGCTCGGTGCTCGTTCACGAGGGCCGGATCATCGGCCGCGGACACAACCGTCGGGTGCAGCGGGGCAGCGCCGTCCTGCACGCGGAGATGGACGCGCTGGAGAACGCCGGCCGGCTGCCCGCCGCCGTGTACGCGCGCAGCGTGCTGTACACGACGCTGTCGCCGTGCGCCATGTGCACCGGGGCCATCCTGCTGTACCGCATCCCGCGCGTCGTCGTCGGCGAGAACGTCACCTTCCGCGGCGAGGAGGACCTGCTGCGCTCGCGCGGCGTGGAGGTGACCGCGCCGCAGGACGGCCGCTGCATCGAGATGATGCAGCGCTTCATCCGCGAGCAGCCGGTGCTGTGGAACGAGGACATCGGCGTGTAGCCCGCCCGACGGCGTGCTGATCAGCGCCAGCGTCGTTGCGGCTGCCACGGCACGTCCGCATAGGGCGCCGGCACCGGCCAACCCATCGAGCCGTGGCGCGCCGTCGCAGCCGACCGCTTCCGGCAACTGTCCCGGAGTCGGCCTCGGCCAGAACCCGCCGTGGCGGTGAGACCGCCAACTTACCCGGAAGCAGACACCTAGCGTTGGCCCCGTAGCGTTGCTATCGTGGCTCGATCAGACGACCGTCCGGATGCAACGTGAAGTTCTGGACCGCATGGGGATCGTTTCTGTCATTCCGGTGCTCGACTTGGTGCAGGAAGCTGCTGACGTCGAGGATGCTGAACACTATTGGCACTATTGGTATGGATAGGCGTCTCACTGCACGTCGCTTGCCCCTCCTGCTGGCTTTCTGGGCCCCGGCAGCACCAGCCCAGGGCCTTGAGGAGACCAACTTCGACTATGACGTGCCGGTCTCCGACGCGCCGATCGAATCCAAGGTCTTCGGGCCTAGGCTGACTTTCACCAGCCCCAGCGGCGCGGTCACGATCTTTTACGGGCAGTTCAACCTCGTCTACCAGAGCTTCAACGACGGACAGCAGACCACAAGCAATCTCGTCGATAACGGTAACTGGAACTCCCGTCTCGGCTTCACGATCACCCAGCCGCTCGGCGAGAGCACCCTGCGCGCGCGTTTCGAGTCCGGGCTGACGCTGCGCAGCAGTTCGCTGGTGTCGCAGACCGAAACGCCGGATTGGGGCGAGTGGCGGCGCACCTTGCTGCGCTGGTTCGAGGTAGCGCTCGATTCGAAGTACGGCACGGTCTCGCTCGGCCAAGGGGCCACGGCCGCAAACGGCACGACCGGGCTCGACGACAGTTTCACGTTCATCGCCGGCGCGACGGATTCGACCGACGGCTTCGCCTCGTTCCGGTTCCGCAATAACGCCGGAGAGTTGACCCGTGTTTCCATCGGTCAGGTGAACAGCGCCCTTGACGCTCTGCGCCGGTTCCGCGCCCGCTATGACACGCCCGTGTTCGGGGGCGTGATGCTGTCGACGTCCTACGGGAAAAACGTACTCGTCCCGGAGGACAAGAACGATTACTACGACGCGGCGATCCGCTGGACGGGCGATCTAGGTGAGATCGCCGTGCGCAGCGCGATCGGCTATCAGTGGATCGACAACCCGGATGGCGACCGGACGGAACGGCTTGCCGGTTCGGTAAGCCTTCTGCACAAGCCGACGGGCCTGAACTTCGCCCTTTCCGCGGGTGACGAGATTGACGGGCCTAACTACTACTGGGCGCGGGCGGGCTGGCGGATCAACAGCCTGGCGGTGGGCACCACGTCGTTGTCGATCGACTACTACAACGGTAGCGACTTCCTCTCCAAGGGTGCAAAGACCGAAAACTACGGTCTCTATGCCGTGCAGGACCTCGACGACTTGTCGCTCAACCTCTATGTCGGCTGGCGTCGGTTCAAGTACAGCGACCAGCTGGGCAATACCTACAAGGACGCCGATGGAATCCTCGTCGGTGTGCGCTGGTACTTCTGACGGCCGCGCGCTGGGACAGGGGAGAAGACGAGGTTCGAGGAAAAAGCGGGGTCAGACCCGGCGACTCTGACCCCGCCAGCGTCCTCGCTTCCTACGCGCGCACGTTGTCGTCGAGCCAGTCGAACGCGGCGGTCCGGAACACGATCGGCGCCATGGCTTCGCAGTAACCTTTCGCCATCCGCGCGTTCGTGGCCGTTCGTGCATTCGTCGCCTCTAATCCAAAATGCGAACGGCTGGCCGGACCGATGGTTCACAGCGAGACTTACCAACGCGTTACGCGGGCCTGCAATGTCTGCTTGTAGGCGCGCCGACAAGGTCCGGTATCGGAACTCCGTGAAGTCGGCTTAGGGTCGGCAGCGCCAGTTGGAGCCCTTGACCAGCAGACATTCGATCGGCCTTTGGCGCCGGATGGCGTCGGCCGCGATTGAGCCGTCGTCCTGGCGCAAGCATCACCGCGCAGAGCGGCAAAGGCCGACAGCACCGCCAGCCCGGTGATGGCGAGCAGGATGCCGAGCCCGTGAGTGACGGCGTTGGCGATCTCTTCGCCGGGACTGTCGCGGGGCAGGGCTATGGCGGAAGTGATGTCGTTCATGCGATTGCTGCCGCAAGCGCATGTTCACACGCCGTGATGGCGGCGCGTCCAGGGGCCGGCGCCCAATTCAGCCGCGCCGCAGGTAGGTGACGAAGTCGAGGGCGAAGTCGCGCTGCGCCGTCGGCGGCAGGTGCTCGCGCGCGGCTTCGCGCCAGTGCGCCGGGTCGGGTGCCGGCCAGTGCGTGTCACCGTCGAAGTCGGCGTCGATCTCGGTGACGATCAGCCGGTCGGCCCGCGGCAGGGCTTCGCCGTACAACTGCGCGCCGCCGATCACGAACAACTCCCCGGCGCCGGCGCACAGGCGCAGCGCTTCGTCGAGGCTCGGCACGACCTCGGCACCGGCGGCGACGAAGCCGGCTTGCCTCGACACGACGATGTTGCGCCGCCCCGGCAACGGGCGGCCGATCGATTCCCAGGTCCGGCGGCCCATGACGATCGGGTGGCCCATCGTCGTGCGCTTGAAGAAGGCGAGGTCCTCCGGCAGCCGCCACGGCAACGTGCCGTCGCGGCCGATGACGCCGTTGCGTGCGCGGGCGACGATCAGGGTGATGCAGGGCTTGGTCATTTCGTGGCGGGGCGTGCGAGCAGGGCCGAGGCGATGGCGAGGATAACGAACAGCGCCGCGGCCCAGTCCTGCCAGCGCGGCACCTCGCCGACGATGGCGATCGCCGAAACGGTGCCGACGATCGGAACGGCCATGATCGAGAAGGCGCTGGCGGTGGGCGGCAGCGTGCGCGCCAGGTTGAACCACACCACCTGCGCGATGCCGTAGTTGATCGCCACGCCCCAGGCGAGCGCGACCCACATCGGCGACGAGAACCGCCAGCCTGGCCACGGTTCGAACACCGGCGCGATCAGCCAGAAGGCGGCCGACGAGAGCAGCATCATCCACACGGTGATCGCCTGCGTGGACAGCGCGAGCCGCGTGCGCCGCATCAGGATCGTGCCGAACGCCCACGACAGCGCCGCCAGCTGCATCCAGACGATGCCGAGCGGACGCCCGGCGAGCGCGATGACTTCGTGCGCCACCAGCAGCGCGATGGCGACCGCCGCGCAGGCCACGCCGATCACCACGCGCTTCGTCAGTTGCTCGCCGAAGAACAGCACCGCGAGCACGGCGGTCCAGATCGGCATCGTGAAGCCGAGGATCGCCGCGCGGCCGGAGGCGAGTTCCTTGACGCCGAGGATCGAGAACAGGTGCCAGCCGAGCACGTTGGGCAGAGCCAGAGCCGCCAGCGGCAGCCAAGCGCTGCGCGGCAGGCGCATGTCGTGGCCGCGGGTGGTGAACCACGCCAGAAGCAGCAGCGAGCCGCCGGTCATCGTCGTTGCGCGGAAGTACAGCGGCGACAGCTCGCGCAGCGAGAACTTCATGATCGGCCAGTTCAGGCCCCACGCCAGCGTGAGGCCGACGAGGCCGAGGAGCGCGGCGCCGCGGATCAAGCGCGCTACACCGCGACCGGCGCCTTGATGTGCGGGTGCGGGTCGTAGTCGACGATCTCGAAGTCGTCGTAGGCGTAGTCGAACAGCGTCGGCGGGCGGCGTTTGATCGCGAGCTTCGGGTAGGCGCGCGGCTGCCGCGAAAGCTGCTCCTGCACCTGCTCGAAGTGGTTGGCGTAGATGTGGCAGTCGCCGCCCACCCAGACGAAGTCGCCGACGTCCAGATCGCTCTGCTGCGCCACCATGTGGGTGAGCAGGCTGTAGCTGGCGATGTTGAACGGCACGCCGAGGAAGATGTCGCAGCTGCGCTGGTACAGCTGGCAGCTCAGGCGCCCATCGGCGACGTAGAACTGGAACAGCAGGTGGCACGGCGGCAGCCGCATCTTCGGGATGTCGCTGACGTTCCACGCCGACACGATCAGCCGCCGCGAGTCGGGATTGGCGCGGATCTCGCGCAGCACGCCGGCGATCTGGTCGATGTGGCCGCCGTCGGGCGTCGGCCACGAGCGCCACTGCACGCCGTAGACCGGGCCGAGTTCGCCGTGCTCGTCGGCCCACTCGTCCCAGATCGTGACCTTGTTCTCGTGCAGGTAGCGGACGTTCGACTCGCCGCGCAGGAACCACAGCAGCTCGTGGATGATCGAGCGCAGGTGAAGTTTCTTGGTGGTGACCAGCGGGAAGCCCTCGCGCAGGGGAAAGCGCATCTGGTGGCCGAACACCGAGCGCGTACCGGTGCCGGTGCGGTCGCGCTTGTCGGCGCCATGCTCGAACACATGGCGCATGAAATCTTCGTATTGGCGCATGGCGCGCGATTCTACTGAGGCGTCGCTGCGGTCTGCTGTCGTTCGAACTCGCGCAGCTTCATGTCGAAGTATTCGTTGCGGGTGACTTCGCGCAGCTGGCGCGGGTGGCGCTCGGTGGCGTCGAACCATTCCTGCAGGCTCTTGAGCAGCCGGTCCGGCGGCGGCCGCCGCTGCGCCGCGAGGTAGGCGTCGAAGGCGAAGTAGTAGCGCATGACGTTGCGCTCGATCACACCGCGCATGCCGTTGACGTAGATCGGCTGGCCGTCGGCCTGCCTGCCGACGACCGAGAATCCCACCTTGTTCCTGCCCAGCGTGGCCAGGTAGGTCTGCATCGCCATGCTTGCCGTCACGCCGTAGGAGTAGCCGTAGGACAGGTGCAGCAGCGAGCGGCCCTCGAAGGGCACCAGCTCGACACTCATCCGGTAGTCGCTGGTGCCGAACGGCCCGCTCGGCGCGCGCAGCACGATCTGCAGGTACTCGTCGCCGGCGGCGGCGGTCTGGAAGGCGAAGCGGACCCAGTTGACGCTGCTCAGCGTCTGCTCGTACTTGGGGGCAACGCCGACGGTCAGCGCCTGGCGCGCGTTGCCATCGGTCGGCCGGCAATACTTGACGTTGATGTGCAGGGTCAGGATGCGGCACCAGTCGTCGATGCGCTCGAGCGCGGGGCGCGCCTCCCGGTAGGGCAGGTCGATCAGCGCGTAGACGTCGCCCTGCACGCGGTTTTCGGTTTCCTGCGCCTGCAGGAACAGCGGCATGCCGAACGGGTTCGCCTCGGGCTGACTGCGAAGCGCGGCGAAGCGCTCGCGCAGCGCGGCGCCGGCGGAAGTAGTCGCTGGCGGTTCCGCCATCTGCGCGGGCGCCCCCTGCGCGCGCAGGCCGAGCAGCAGCGCAAACAATAGAAGCAGGGCGAACCGGTGGGTCATCGAGCCACCAACTCCGGTGATCGGCACGGTTGCCGTGGTCATGGTCGGCGTAATCGTGGCTGCCGACGTGCGGCGGATCAATTCCACAACGCGGCCAATGCCCTGCGGCTCGGAGCCGTTGCAGCCGCATCGCCCTTCCGCTTGCCGTCGATCAAATCCCGCTCTCGACGGGGCACCGCTTCACCGGCACTTGGACTAGATTCGCCATCACAAGAATACGGGAGGCGCGTCGTGGCGGCGTCTGGCCAGTTTGTTCGGGCGGTGAAGGAACTGGAGCGGCTGACGACAGACTTGACCCGGCGCGAGATCGTGCAGCAGGGGGTGGACATCGCGCAGATTGCCACCGGCAGCCGGATCGCCTACCTGCATTTCCTGAACGAGGACCAGAACACCATCGAACTGGGCGTCTGGTCGCACGACACGCTGGCCGGCTGCGTGGCGGTGTACGACCGCCACTATCCGGTCGAATCGGCGGGCATCTGGGCCGACTCGGTGCGCACCCGCGGCCCCTGCATCGACAACGACTACGCGACGCAGGTCGGACGGCGCGGCCTGCCCGAGGGTCACTCGCCGCTGATCCGCCACCTCGGCCTGCCGGTGGTCGAGGACGGCATGGTGCGGATGCTGGTCGGCGTCGGCAACAAGCCGACCGACTACGACGGTGGCGACGTCGAACTGCTCGACATGATTGCCCGCCGCATCTGGTCGGTGACGCGCCAGCGGCGGCGGCTGGAGCGCTACCTCGACCTGGGCCAGCGCTTCCGCCACGTGCAGGAGCTTGCCTCGGTGTGCGGGCTGGAATACGACATCGACGAGGACAGCCTGGCCTTCGACGGCCTGTTTGCCCCGATCTTCGGCACCCGCCACCCGACCGAGACGCCGGCCAGCCTGCACGGGTTCCTGTCGTTCGTGGCGCAGGCCGACCACGGGCGCGTGCGGGCGGCCTTCTCGGGAACCGACGGCACGCGGCAGACGCTGCGCATCCAGTGTCATCGGCGTTCCGGCGAGCACTTCCCGGCCGAGCTGAAGGTCGAGCACCGGCCGCGCGAGGTGGGGCGGGGCGCGATCTGCATCGGCATCCTGCAGGACGTGTCCGACGAGATCGTTGCCGACGAACTGCGCCACCGCGCGGATCACGATCCGCTGACGGGACTGTTCAACCGCCATTATCTGAACGACTGGTTCAGGCAGGGTCTCGGCCGGCGTGGGCCCAGCGACCACTTCGCCTTCCACTACATCGACCTCGATGACTTCAAGCCGGTCAACGACACCTGGGGCCATTCGGTCGGCGACGAGGTGCTGCGCGTGATCGCGCAGCGCCTGCAGCAGGCCGTGCGCAAGGACGACCTGGTGGTGCGCATGGGCGGCGACGAGTTCGCGGTCGTACAGACGGGCATCGAGGGTCGCGCCGACATCGGCGTGCTGGCGGAGAAACTGCTGGCGGCGGTCGGCGCGCCGATCAGCGCGCTCGGGCGCGCGATCGAGGTCGGCGCCAGCATTGGCGTGGCGATCGGTGCCGGCAGCGACTGGTCGGTGAAGGAAATCACCGCCGACGCCGACCGCGCGCTTTACCAGGCCAAGGCGGCGGGCGGCGGGCGCTGCGTCGTCGCTGCCAGGGACGAGAACTGAGCGGGCTGTCCGCCCGGGCGACCGCCCCGCAGTTCGGAGGATGGCACTGCGATTCGGCGCTTGCGCGTCGTCGGCGGTCGTGCCCAATCTGGCCGCGAATGTTCGCGAAGTCTCGATCACCACCAGATAGCGGCCGGACCAGGGCGTCGGTTGCCGATCGGGCCGCAGCATCCATAGGATGCGGCCCTGCGCCAGTTCACGGTCGTAGTCGGCATCGAGAATGCCGTAGTAGTCGAGGAACACGTCTAGCGTCGCCGGAATGAAGATGCAACCTTCGACTGGCGTGTGCCGAGGCGCGGCTCGAGGCAGCGTGGGTCGGTGGCGTGCATCTGCAGACGCATCGTGCTTCGCCCTTCTTGCGCCAGGCGCGCTGTCCCTGCACCCAGCCGAAGTCGAACACGCGCATCCCGCGCACCCCGTAGCCGCAGATGCCGAGTTCGTTCTCCGTGCCCTCGGCGCGGAAGTCGAGGTTGGCCGTCGAGTGATCGAACACGCCCAGCGGCGTCTCGAAGTGCTCGAATCCGCTCGGCCGGCCCGTCGAGGCGGGCGAGGCGCCGACAAGGATTGCCTCGCCTGCGGACGGACGCCAGAACAGCCGGATCGCCTGCATCTGTGCGCTGCGGTCGACCCACATGATGAACTGGCTCGCCAGCGGCAGCACGTCCTCGCCCTGCAACGCCCCCTCCAGTGCTTCCGCGAAGCGCTTCTGTTCGTCCTGCGGCGCGGCCAGGCGGCTGTCGACGCGCTCGGCATGCAGCGCAATCAGTTCCTGCGGTGATACGAGAGCGAACGACGGGGCGGCGAAAGGGAGCAGCGACAGCGCCATGCCCGCGCAGCGACCGGCAATCGCCTTCACTCGGGTGGCCCCGTCAGCGCCCCGGTTCGGCACGGACGGTGGGCTCGACGTCCGGAGATACCAGCCCGCTGGCCTGCGACAGGTCGTGCACCTTGCCTGCACTCCAGGCCTGGTCGAACGCATCCGCGGGCAGCGATGCCTTGCACGCATCGAGGGTCATCTCTTGCCGGCTTTGGAGGTCCGGCCACGCCGCGACTCCGATCCGCTCCCTGAGGTGGTGCCCGGCGCTGAGCAGGGTCGCCGAGCGAATCGGATCGCGTCGAAGCAGGCAGACTGCGCCGAGCCCGTCGCAGACATTGGCCATCAGTTCCCAGCTGCCGGCCCTCAGCGCGTCCTCGGCGGCCGTGCGCAAGTCGGCCGCCGCGCCGTCGAGCTGGCCGAGCAGCAGTCGAGCGACGCCGCGGTAGACGAGGGTATGCGCCCGCAGATATGCGTTGCCCGCCGTCTCGGGGCTGTCAAGGGCACGGGCGAGCGCCTTGTCGGCCTCGTCCAAGCGCCCAAGTGCAGCGAGGACCATTCCTAAGTGACCGAGGGCCGCCACCTCGAAGAAGCGTTCTCCCGAGCGCGCGCTTGTCTCGGCAGCTTCGCTCAGCAGGGTTGCCGCTGCTTCCATGTTGCCCCGGTACGGGGCGGTGCTGCCGCGTGCCAGCAGGCAAACGGCAAGTTCTCCGAGGAAGCCCTCCCCGAGCCCCCGCAGGATCGCCTCGCTCTCGACGAGTTCTCGCTCGGCACGCTCGAACTCGCCTGCCGCAAAGTGACTCGCGCCGAGGAGATAGAGCAGTCTCGCTCGCGGCAATGGTGGCAGTTCCGCGGTGCTCGCCATCGCCGTCTCCAGACGAGATATGCGTGAGGCCAGGCTCGGCTGCGACCGGAGGCCCCAGATCGCGAGGTTCGCGAAAAGCTCGGCAAGCTGCGGTATCAGGCCGAACGCCAAGGCGCGATCTTCGGCCGCCCGCAGGTTGCCGATCTCGCGGTCCAGTCTTGCGACCCACCGGTCCTGCTCGGTGCCGTGCAGTCCCGCTCTCGCCGCCTGGGCAAGCCGCATCGCCCATTCCATGTGGCGCCGGTCCGTTTCCTCCACCTTGCCCGCGGTCTGCAAGAGCTCGCGGCCGTACTCGCGCACCGGCTCAAGCAGGGTGAATCGGGGCTCGCCGGGCACGCGTGCGTTCACGTCGACCAGGCTGTGATCGGCGAGGGTGCCCAGCCCGTCCAGGATGTCGCCCGGGTAATGGCAGACCTGCTCCACTGCTTCGAGCGTGGCGCCGCCGACGAAGGCGCTGAGCTGCGCCAGCAGGTCGCGGTCGGCGGGCGCCAGCTGGCCGATGCTCCAGTCGAGCGTGGCGCGCAGCGAGCGTTGCCGTTCAGGCAGATCGAGCAGCTTGGAATCGTGCAGGTCGAGGCTGTGTCCGAGGCGGGCGAGCAGGCCGCTCGGGCCGAGCAGGCGCACACGGGCGGCGGCAAGCTCGATCGCCAGCGGCACGCCGTCGAGCCGGCGGCAGATCTCCGCTACCGCCCCCACCTCCGCGTTCTCGGTCGGCGAGAAGCGCGGATCGGCCTGCCGGGCCCGCTGCAGGAACAACTGCGCGGCGGGCATCTGCAGCACAGCCGCATCGGCCTCGCCTTCGGACGGAACGGGAAGCGGCGGCACCGCCAGCAGGTGCTCGGCACCCAGCGACAGACGCCGACGACTGGTGACGAGCAGCTTCAGGTTGGGGCAGGTCTCCAACAGCTGCGTCACCACGGCGGCAAGCCCGCTCAGGCGCTCGGCGTTGTCGAGGACGAGCAGGATCGGGCCGCTGTTGGCCAGCGCTGCGGCAATCGATCCCGCCACGCCCCGGCTGCTGTCCGTCTTCACGCCGAGCAGCTCGGCAACCGTGGGCAACACCATGGCGTCGTCGGACACGGCCGCCAGCGGCACCCACACCGCCGAACATGTGCCGGCTAGCGCCAGCTGGTGAGCTACTTCGAGGGCCAGCCGCGACTTGCCGATGCCGCCGATCCCGGTGAGCGTGACCAGTCGCGTGCCCGGCTCGGCGAGCAGCCGCCTGATCGCCGCCAGGTCTTCCTGCCGTCCAACCAGCGGCGTCGCCGGCACGGGAAGCGGTGCACTCGGCAGGACAGCAATCGCGGCTGACGGCTTGCCTGGAACTCCGACGAACCGTTCGGTGAGCAGCAGCGAGAGGTCGTCGGCGAGCAGCGTGGACAGGTCCTCCGGCGTACGGAAGCAGCGGTACGAGACCTCGGCGTCGTTGCGCACCTCCTCGAAGAAGGCGGCCAGCCGCTGGTCACGTTCCGGCGCGGGCTCCTTGATGTAGATGAGCTTCGGCCGCGCGCCGGCCAGGCGGTATTCATCTTCCAGACCCGAGATCGACATCGTCGGCGCAACCCAACCGTACCGTTGCCAGTACAGGCCAACGAAGATCTGCGACTGCTCCAGATAGGCGCGGTACAGGGCCTGCGGCGGGTGGGGACGTGCGCCGAGTTCGAACATCACCGGCGTCAGCCGCAGCTTCTCGACGGCGGTGCGTGCAGCGACCCGCTCCGGCGCCAGTTCCTCCAGTGTCGAACTGATGAATACCCGCAGCCGTTGATCCGGGGTCAGGATCGGCACAGTCGCTCAACCGTTGTCCGCACAGATGCAAACCCGATGCTACTTGGGTTGGCATCGGTGGGTGGGCGGAACGAGCCGAGCGTTCGACCGAGTGATTGACCATCGGCAAGCAAGGCCGCATTGGCGTGCCGCGGGCCTGGCTTATCCCCGAAACCAGGGTGGAGACCGCGTGCAGTGTCAGTCGGTGTGCGTGGAACCGCGTTCGAGTCGCGCAATCGGGCGTTCATGGAAGCCGCATCGGGGCTGTCCTGAGTGGCTCGCATTGCCGACGATCTTCGGTGATCGGGGGAGGCCAGCGGCTCTGTTTCACTTGGTTGACTTCGAGCGCTGGCCGCTGGACGAGTTCGCACCGATGTGGCGCGCCAGCTTCGAGGCCGGTGTCGGCACCTTCGGCGTTGGCGCAGTCGAGCCCTTGCGCCGTCGCGGCATCGGCGGTGCGATGATGTCGTGGCTGCTTCAGCGGGCGTTCACCTCGGGAGTCACGTTCGCGCCTCTCAATCCCAACAACGACGCTGCCGAACGCGTCTACGCGCGGCCCGGATTCGCCGGGACGGCGGGGCTCGACGTGTACGTCGATCTGTAACCGCGCCGAATTCGGGTGACAATTGCCGCCGTTTCGGGGAGGAGGGGCGGTGGAAGCAAGCAGACCCGCGCATCACGTCTCGCTGGGCCGCTGGGAATTGCCCATCGAGTTGCTCGTCGTCGCCAACCTGATCGCGCTGGCGTTCGAGACCCTGCCCGACCTCTCGCCGTTCTGGCGGCAGGCGCTGTGGAACTTCGAGGTCTTCTGCGCCGCGGTCTACACGGTCGAGTACACCATCCGCGTCTACCTGGCGCGGCCCCGCTGGCGGTACGTGACCTCCTTCTACGGGATCATCGACCTGCTGGCGATCCTGCCCTTTTACCTGATGGTCGCCTTCAACATGCAGGCGGTGCGGGCGTTCCGCCTGCTGCGGCTGCTGCGGCTGTTCAAGCTGATCCGCTATACCAACGCCGTGCAGCGCTTCCGCCGCGCGTTCGCCATCGCCCGTGACGATCTGGTGCTGTTCGGCGTCAGTGCGCTGATCGTGCTGTATCTGGCGGCGATCGGCATCTACCACTTCGAGCACGAGGCGCAGCCGGATCGGTATTCCTCGGTTTTCGACAGCCTGTGGTGGGCCGTGGCGACGTTGACCACGGTGGGTTACGGCGATATCTACCCGATCACCCCGGGCGGCCGGCTGTTCACGTTCTTCGTCCTGGTGCTGGGGCTGGGCTTCGTCGCCGTGCCGTCGGGCCTCATCGCCTCGGCGCTGTCGCGCGTGCGGGCCGAGGAGGCGGCTCAAAGAGAGGCCGCAGCGGAGAAGGCGCAGGAGCGCAACTGGTCCGACTGACGGCACGCCGTGCTTGACGTTGCCGTGGCAGGAGGAAGGCGGGCCGCTTCAGCAAAGACTTCTGAGCTGCGCTCGAGCCGCCTGCGGCGGCACCAGGAGGCACCCCGGAGACCGACGGCGCCTGTGCTCGCTCAAAGCGCAGGTCGAGAAACGGGGCTTTCGCCATGAGGGTGCAGGCGGAGCGCGAACTCACGCTTCCGGTCATGACCGCCCCGTCGAGCCTGTCGCTGCGACCTTCCGCAATGCAGAAGCAGACCCCGGATCGCCGCTGATCGAACACACGCCCGGGGTCGATCTACGCCGGTTGGCGGTCCTTTGCGTTTCCGGTCGCAATGTCGGATAGTGGTCAAGTCCGGTGCGAACGCGCACCGTGTTGGGAGAGCTGAAATGGCCAAGGGTCAACTTCGAAGCAATAAAGAGAAGAAGAAGCCCAAGCAATCGAAAAAACCGACTGGTCCAGCGGTGCCCTTCGGTTCAACGCAGAACAAGCCCTCGCCGCCCGCACCCGCCAAGTAGCGCGGCAAGTGACCGCGGCGCAAGGCCGCGGTTCATCGTTGCGGTGCAGGTTACCGGGCCAGGCGGATCTCCTCCGCCTGCGGCTGCCTTCGCGCCACCATCCCGGCATCGGCGTACGACCGCTTCCGGCTGAGGTGCGTTGTAGCCGCGAACCTGCCAGGACCGGACAGTCGCGCCGAGCACCGCCTGTCGGGCGCCGCTCACGTCGAACGTTGATCGTCCGCTCTTCGGCGCTCGCCGAATGACCGCGCAAGAGAGACTCGCCTGACCGTAGTGGGTCGGCTCCGTCCGTTCGGCTGCCGCCGGGCGATAGACCGCAGCCAGTCTGACCCGACCGCTGACCGGCGTGGCAGGAGCAGCCGGCTCAGGCCGAGAACTGACGTCGGCCTCAGGCCTGCCGCAGCGCCTCGAGGACCAGTCGCGCGCTTGCCTCGGCCGAGGCGGGGTTCTGGCCGGTGATCAGCAGGCCGTCGCGCACCGCGTTGCTGCGGTAGGCGCCGGCTGGATGGAAGTTGGCGCCGTCGGCCTTCAGCCGCTGCTCGAGTGAGTACGGAATGTGCGCCGCCCAGCCGGCCCTTTCCTCCTCCTCGTCGGTGAACGCCGTCAGGCGTCGCCCGGCCACCAGCGGCTTGCCGTCGACACGCACGCCGAGCAGGCCCGCCGGGCCGTGGCACACCGCGCCGATCGGCTTGCCATCCTGCACGGCGCGCTCGAGGATGGTGCGCAGCGACTCGCTCTTCGGAAAATCCCACATCGCGCCGTGACCGCCGGCCAGGAAGAGGGCGACGTAGGGTCGTGGGTTGATGCAGTCCACGCAAACCGACTCATTGAAGGCGCGCATCGCCGTCTCGTCGTTGCGCAGCTTGCCCGGCACGGCGCGGTCCGACCCCGAGCGCGGATCGATCGGCGGCGGGCCGCCCTGGATGCTGGCGATGTCGACGAGGTAGCCCGCCTCGCGGAAGACCCAGTACGGCTCGGTCAGTTCGGACAGCCACAGCCCGGTCTTCTTGTCGTTCAGTGCGTCGGCGTGCGAGGTCGAGACGATCAGGATCTTCGACTTTGCCTGCGCACCGACAGACCGTCCGGCGGACAGCAGCGCAGTGGCGCCGGCGGCCTTGAGAACGGCGCGGCGGTTCACGATAGGCATAAGAAGGCCTCTCTGTGCGGCAGGTCAACGATGAAGCCTGCATCAGGCATCTAATTGACCAGACAAGACGGCGAACCGCAATACCCGCCGCCGCGGAGCTCGCAACGATGGGCCATCTCGTAGGCAAGGACGTCTACCGCGAACTCGGCCGGAAGATCGACGGCCTGACCATGCGCGCGCCGTGGAGCGACAAGCTGCAAGCGCTGCTCACCGAGCTGTATTCCGAGGACGATGCGCGGCTCATCGCTGCCATGCCGTGGGGTTTCTCGCGCATCGGCCGGCTGGAGAAAGTGACCGGAATGCCGCGCGCGCAGCTGGAGCGGCAGCTCGAGAGCCTGTGCCCGCGCGGGCTGGTGATGGACGTGTTCGTCGACGGCGAGTACCACTACGCGCCGTCGCCGATGGTGATCGGCATCTTCGAGTTCACCATGATGCGCACCGGAGCCGCGCTGCCGGTCGACCGCTGGGCACGGCTGTTCCGCGACTACCTCGAGGAGGGCGGCATCTACCGCGCCAACTTCGGCCACGGCGAGCGGGTCTCGCTGATGCGGGCGGTGCCGCACGACGGCTCGATCGCGGAGCAGGACTACGTCGAGGTGCTCGACTACGAGAAGGCCGCGGCGATCGTCGACAGCCACGACCGCTTCGCGATCGGCATCTGCTCGTGCCGGCACGAGCACGAGCATGCCGGCGGCCGTACGTGCAAGGTGCCGCTGGACACCTGCTCGACGTTCGGCGAGACCTCGGTCGAGTTCATGGTGCGCAACGGCCTGGCGCGCGAGGTGTCGAAGGCCGAGATGCTGGACAACGTGGCGCGCTCGCGCGAGCTCGGGCTGGTGCTGAACGCCGACAACGTGCAGCGCAACGTCACCTTCATGTGCCACTGCTGCGGCTGCTGCTGCAACGTGCTGCGCGGCATCTCGCGCCACGGCTACCCCAACACCGTGGTCACGTCCAGCTACATCGCCGAGTCCGACCAGGAGCAGTGCACCGGCTGCGGCATCTGCAGCCGCGAATGCCCGATACAGGCGATCGATCGCGTGCCGGACCCGGACCCGCGCTTCCGCAAGTTCGGCCGTCCTCAGGTGGACCGGACACTGTGCATCGGCTGCGGCGTCTGCACGCTGCGCTGCAAGGCGGGCGCGATGAAGCTGCACAAGCGCCAGCAGCGCGTGCTGCACCCGGAAACCACCTTCGAGCGGATCATCCTGCAGTGCCTGGAGCGCGGCACGCTGCAGAACCAGCTCTTCGACAACCCGTCCAGCCTGACGCACACCTTCGCCCGCGCATGCCTCGGCGGCTTCCTGCGGCTCACGCCCGTCAAACGGGCGCTGATGAGCGAGGCGCTGCGCTCGCGCTTCCTCGGCGCGCTGAAGCACGCGGCCGTGAAACGGGGCCAGGGACGGCTGGTCGAGGCGTGAGGGCCCGGCCGGCGGGACCGCGCCACCAGACGACCACGACGCCCGGCGAACCCCGAATCACGCTTCCGAGCGAAAGCCCACGCGCGCGTGCGAGCCGTCGCAGAACGGCTTGTTCTCGGAGGCGCCGCAGCGGCACAGCCGCGCCGACTGCGTACGCAGCACGACGCGCCCGGTGCCGGAGAGGATCTCGACGTTGCCGCTCAGCTGCAGCGGGCCGTTGGGGACGGCGTCGATCTTCAACGGACCGCCGCGCTCGGCGAGCGGCTCCGAGCCGATCGTGGCGGGTTCGCCGGTGGCCGCGAAGCCGGCGGTCGAATGGCTCCTGCCGTCGCAGTAAGGCTTGCGCCTCGATTTTCCGCAGCGGCAAAGCGTCGCGCGGAACGATGCGCCGTCGGCTGCATCGATCAATGCGTGCACGGCGTACGGGCCGTTTTCGCGCACGCGCACGACATTGACGGCGGGCGCCGCTTCCTGCGGGCCGCCGTCGTGGCGTTCGTAGGTGATCGCGCCCGACGGGCAGTTGTGCGCGACGCGCACGCAATGCTCCACCGTGACGGTTTCCGGGTGGATCCAGCTGCCGCGGGTGCTGTTGCCGACGAAGGCCGCCGGCGCCTCTACCACGCAATGACGCGCGTGGATGCAGCGGTGGCCGTCGAAGCGGATGCTGATCGACGGCGTGCTGACGAGCTCCGGCACGTAGGGCGTCGACGGCGCGTGCGGCGCCGCGGCCGGGGGCGCTTCGACGGCAGGCCGTGGCGGCGGACTGACCCGTGTCACCCGCTCGACCGCCGCGGCTAGCGGTGTCTCAAAGCGCTGGTGAAGCTCGTCGAAGCGTCTCGCGAGCGCGTCGAGGTCATCGGCCACGCCGCCCAGCGGCACCAGGCGGGCCAGGCGGCGCGCGGCGCCGCCGAGCTCGGCCGCACGCTCGCCGAGAATCTGCGCCGCACACTGCTGCACGAGTTGCCCGGAGGATCCGGGCAGCTCGAAGTTCGGCGCCGCGTTCAGGCCGGGCCGCGCCGGATCGGCGGGCAGGCGCGTGGCTACTTCGGCGATCCGGCCCATGATCGACATCAGCGTGGTGGTCGAGGTGGCGAGCGCGATGCGAAGGTCACGCGGCAGCGGCGCCGGCGCGAAGACCTGCGAAAGCGCGCGGATCATCAGCGCGTAGACCGAGTTGGCGAGGTCGACCACCTGGGCGGCGAGCGGATCGGCGATCCGCGCCCCCTCGTGGCCGAGGCCGCTGCCGAGCAGCGGATTGCGAACCACCGGCCGCGCCGGCTCGAAGGCGGGGCGCGCGGCGCGCAACGCGGCGAGCTCCTTGCGGATGGCGCTGAAGCGGGCGAAGTGCGAATCCTCGCGGTGCGCCGGCGCGCCCTCGCCCTGCAGCACGATCTGCTCGATCGCGCGCTGCGCCGAGGCAAGATCGGTAATCCTGGCCAGCCCCGGCAGGGCGAACTCTTCGGGCCCGACCTGCGCCTGGCCGTGACCGACGAACACGCGCTCCTCACCGAGCTGCTCGACCAGGCGCACCAGACCCTGCAGCGCGCCGTGATACAGGTGCCCCTGCGTCGCGTAGTCCTGCGGCGAGGGGGCGAGCATGTCCGGACGCGCCAGGCGCCGGTAGTGCGACGCGTGCTCGAAGCCGGCGCCGTCGGCGATCCGGATGTCCTCGGGCCGCTCGATGAACATGAAGTGGTCAAGCGCTGCTTCACCGAAGGGCGTGAGGTCCATTACCGCATCGGCCGGAAAGTGTCCGGGCCGCACCGGAAACGCCGGCCGCCACAGGTGCGGCGCCGCGCCGATGGCCGCGAGCAGGTTGTTCACCAGCGACAGGTGCAGCATCTCCTCGAGCGCCACCTGCGCCAGCGAGCGGCGCCAGCGCTCGATCGCCGCCAGTTCGTCCGCTGTCACGCCCTCGGCGGTGTCGCGCTTGAGCGTCCACTGCGCGTACAGGTACGAGCACATGACGGTGTGCTCGAACTCGGCGGCTTCGCAGAGCAGGTAGATCAGCTCTTCGCGATCCTGGACGACGATTTCGTCGGACATGGCGGACGGACTGCCTGGTTGTGGTGGGTCGAATCGCCGCTCACGTTAAGGCATGAGCGGAAGCGGCGGAGGCGAGAGTGCTCGCATCGGCGCGTGACTTCAGGCGAGATGGACGCAAGGCGCGTCCCGGACGGGCGCGTCGTCACGGCGGTTGGTCACGCGGCGAACTGCAGCGCTGCCAGCCGCGCATACAGCCCGCCGCGGGCGGCGAGTTCGGCATGCGTGCCGGCATCGACGATGCGGCCCGCCTCGACCACGAAGATTCGGTCGGCCCGCTGCACGGTGGCCAACCGGTGCGCGATGACGATCGTCGTGCGGCCGGCCATTGCGGTGCGCAGGGCGGCCTGCACGGCGCGCTCGCTCTCTGCGTCCAGCGCCGAGGTGGCCTCGTCGAGCAGCAGCAGCGGCGCGTTCTTCAGCATCGCCCGGGCGATGGCCACCCGCTGCCGCTGGCCGCCCGACAGCCGCAGGCCGCGCTCGCCGACGAAGGTGGCGTAGCCCTCCGGCAGGCCGCGCACGAACTCGTCGACGAAGGCGGCGCGCGCCGCCGCTAGCGCCTCTTCGTCCGTCGAATCGGCGCGGCCGTAGCGGATGTTCTCCAGCACGGTGCCGGAGAAGATGACCGGCTCCTGCGGCACCACCGAGATGCGCGCGCGCAGGTCGGCCAGCCGCAGCTCGCGCAGGTCGACGCCGTCGATGCGCAAGTAGCCTTCGTCGATGTCGTAGAAACGCTGCAGCAGCTGGAAGATGGTCGTCTTGCCGGCGCCCGACGGGCCGACCAGCGCGACGCTCTCGCCAGGCGCGATCGAGAGCGTGAGGCCGTCGAGCACCGGCTGCTGCTTGCGCGACGGATAGGCGAAACGCACGGCATCGAAATCGATGCTTACGCCGCCGGAGGATGCGGGCAGTGGCTGGGGCGCGGGCGGGTTGGCCACCGCCGACTGTGCGGTGAGCAGTTCCATCAGCCGCTCGGCGGCGCCGGAGGCGCGCAGCAGGTCGCCCCAGACCTCGGCGAGCACGGCGACGCTGCCTGCCACCACGGCGATGTATAGCGCTGTCTGGCTCAGTTGCCCGGCCGTGATCTCGCCGCCCAGCACGCGCTGCACGCCGCCGTACAGGCCGTACAGCAGCGAGCCGAACACGCCGACGATGACGAAGGCGGTGAGCAGCGAGCGCACGCCGGTGCGGCGGATCGAGGCGGCGAAGGCGTGCTCGTTGGCCTCGCCGAAGCGGCGCGCCTCGGCGGACTCCTGGGTGAAGCTCTGCACCACGGGAATGGCGTTGAGGATCTCGCCGGCGATGCCGCTGGTGTCGGCGATGCGGTCCTGGCTGGCGCGCGAGAGCTTGCGCACGCGTCGGCCGATGACGATGGCCGGCAGCACCACCAGCACGATGATCCCGGCCACGGTGAGCATCAGCCCCGGGCTGGTGGCGATCAGCATCGCCAGCCCGCCGACAAACAGCACCGCGTTGCGCAGCCCCATGCTGATGCTCGAGCCGACCGCGTTCTGGATCACCGTGGTGTCGGTGGTCAGGCGCGACAGGACCTCGCCGGTCTTCAGCGTCTCGAAGAACTGCGGACTGAGCTGCAGCACGTGCGCGTAGACCGCCTGGCGCAGGTCGGTGGTCACGCGCTCGCCGATCCAGGTGACCATGTAGAAACGCGCGGCGGTGAACACGCCGAGCGCCACCGCCACGCCGAACAGACCGAGGAAGTGATTGCGGATCGCCGCGAGCCGCGCGCCGGCCTCCGCCGCCGGCAGCGCCAGGCCGCCGTCGACCAGCAGCTTCACGGCGTAGGGCAGCGCCAGCGTGCTTGCCGCGGCGAGCAGCAGGAAGAGCAGGGCGAGTGCGATCTGCGGCCTGTAGCGGCCCACGAAGGGCAGCAGCGCGCGCAGCGGCCGCAGCCGCGCGGTGGCCGGCGCGCCGGCGGCGGCGTTCATCCGGCGAGCAGGCCGCGCAGCACGCCCCACGAGGCGGCGATCATCAGCCCGGCCCAGGCGGCATAGGCGAGCACGAAGCCGCTGCCGCGCGACTTCGGCTCGCGCAGGTAGGCGGCGACGTACCAGATGCGGCCGACGAGCCACAGCGCGCCGAAGGCGGTAGCGGTGAGCGGACCGAAGAAGACCGCGCACAGCCACAGCGCCGGGAAGAAGATCACCGCGTTCTCCAGCGTGTTCATCTGCACGCGGAAGGCGCGCTCGAACATCTCGTGGCCGGTGGTCGCCGGCGCAGCGATGCGGTACTTGACGCGGGCCTTGCCGACGATCGCCGCGGTGGCGAAGCACAGGGCGAGGGCGGCCAGGGTCACGAGGGCGGGCCAGTGCATGTCTCTCATCGACAAAGCGGATCTACGCGAACAGAGGTCCGCATCGTAAGGCAGCGGTTCGGATTGTCTGGTCATAGCGACGACCGGGCAGTCGCCGGTGGAAGTCCCTTGCTTATGGCGGAAGCGAGGACGCGGCCGCGGCGATATCGGACACAGTGTCCTTAGGGTGATCGAACGGCCGTAAGTCGCCGAGAGTGGGGGCCTCACCGGGTCAGCTCGCGGTGACTGCGGTCCCTCAGGCTCGGCGCTACCGGGAACTGCAGGCGGCCATCTGCGGTGGGCCGAGTCGGTGGCCGCGACGTTCCGCAATGCAGCGGAAGCCTTCTATCGATCTGCCAACGCAGCGGACCGGAGGCGGCCGCTCGGTGCATCTTTAGCGAATGGCAGGTCTTCGCCAGTGCGGAAGTTCGAGTGGGCGTGCCAGACGTTAACTGGCGCCGTCCGTTCTCGGTTTGTAAGCAAGCGCCGAGGTCTTCACGGTCCCCTTGGGGCGCCGGCGGGCCGGTCGCCGCGTTTCCGGCCCGAACTGGGCGATGTCGGCCGCACAAGCGCAAGTCAGTGGTGCGCAGGGGTCGCTGAGAAGAGCGCAAGTCCGGCTCTATAGGTCGCCGCGGCTCTCGGCAGGCGACTTGTTTGACGACGTATCTAAGTAAGTAGATAACGTCGCCCATGAAAGAGCTGCGCTTCGTCGGCACCAGTCTGGACGATTCGAAGCGGTTTCCGGTGCAGGCCAAGCGCGCCGCAGGGTATGAACTTTGGCAAGTTCAGAACGGACTCGACCCATCCGACTGGAAGCCGATGCATGCCGTAGGCATAGGAGTACGTGAGATACGGATTCACAGCGGCGGAGAATGGCGCGTTCTTTACGTCGCCAAGTTCTCCGAAGCGGTTTACCTCTTGCATGCCTTCGGCAAGAAGACGCAACGTACGTCGAAATCTGATATCGAGTTGGCCGCAAGGCGATACCGAGAGATTGCAAAGCAATGAAACCAAGGATCAAGAAGTCGTCCGGCAACGTTTTTGTTGACCTTGGCTTCGCGCCCGATGAGGTCGCTGTCCTGACATTGCGCGCGGAATTGATGGTGGCGCTGCGCAAACTGATCTCGGCCAGGGGCTGGACGCAAGCGCAGGCGGCGGAAGAACTCGGAGTGACGCAGTCCCGCGTGTCGGACTTGGTGCGCGGCAAACACGAGAAGTTCAGTCTCGACATGCTGGTGACGCTCGCCGCTCGTGCCGGTCGCACCGTCAAGCTGCGACTGGCGGCTTGATTCGCGCTCGGCTTGCGTCGCCTCAGCCTGGGAACATCAGCAGTGGTCGGTGCCGGCAATGGGCTGCTTGTGGCTACGGGCTACCGGACCAATGTCACGAACGCGCGCATTCATCCGGTGCCGCAAAGACCTTCAGCCCGTGGCCGGTGCCTTGCGCCCTATGGCAGTCGCTGTTCGGAATCAAGGGGCAGCTGTCGGCTTCGAAGCGCACGTTCGACGCCCGGCCGCGAGATGCGGGCCTGGGTCGACCGAGGCCGTTGTCCCTCCGGAACTGAACTACCGCAATCAGTCTGAAGCCGTCCCCCGACGAGCGAGACGCTGACCGCCGCAAGGGGGCGGGTCCGGGCAGTGGTTCTACGTTGCTGACTAGAGCCGGATCGGCTCGACGTAGCCGGTCATCTCCAGGTAGCCGCGGCCGGCGCGGCGGCCGCCTTCGGTGAGCAGGCTGGCGCCCTCCCAGTACACCGCGCCGGTGCTGGCGCGCGAGTCGAGCTCCTGGTCGGTGAACAGCGGCTTCGTCTCGAACGTTCGCGGGCCGACGCGGATTCCC
>Ga0209450_10000370_pt1 | contig 23711 bp, 17 predicted proteins | sample FrelakmetLWP11LW_FD_187149 | JGI IMG/M metagenome (GOLD analysis project Ga0209450, IMG submission 187149) | Freshwater lake sediment microbial communities from the University of Notre Dame, USA, for methane emissions studies - LWP11 LW (SPAdes)... | ecosystem: Environmental > Aquatic >...
TCGGGTGCTCGGCGATGTCGGTCACCAGCGCCACGTTCTCGCGCACCGTCAGGCTCGGGATCAGGTTGTAGAACTGGAAGACGAAGCCGACGTGCTCGCGGCGGTAGCGGGTCAGGCCGGCGTCATCGAGGCTCGACAGCTCGTGATCGAGGAACCAGGCCTCGCCGCTCGTAGCGGTGTCAAGGCCACCGAGGATGTTGAGCAGGGTGGACTTGCCGCTGCCGGAGGGCCCGAGCAGCACCACGAGTTCGCCGGTCTCGAGCACGAGGTCGAGCCCGCGCAAGGCGTGCACCTCCACCTCGCCTGTGCGGTAAACCTTGCTCAGGCCGCGTGCACGCAGTGTCGGGGTGCGGCTGCTCATGCAGGCGATGATCCGTCCGATCCAGCCCGCGCTCCAGTCGCAGTCCTACGGATGGGCCACCGGGTCGCTGTGGGACCCGCCACGGCGGGGCCCGGCCTTTTCGTCAGTCCGCCATCAGGCGGTCGACGTGTGCCGCGACGCTGGCGGCGAGCGCTGGCAACTCGTAGCCGCCTTCCAGCGTCGAGACCACCCGGTGCCTGGCATGGCGGGCGGCCACGCCGCAGGCCAGGTCGGTCACCCAGGCATAGTCCGCGGTGGACAGGCGCAGTTCCGCGAGGTCGTCTGCCGCATGGCCGTCGAACCCGGCCGAGATGAACAGCATCTGCGGTTCGAAGGCCTCGAGGGCCGGCAGCCAGTGGTCGGTCACCGCCTTGCGGAAGATGTCGCTGCCGCTGCCCGGCGGCAGCGGGCAGTTGATGACGTGCCCGGGCACCGTCCCCGGGTTGTTGCCCGGGTAGAGCGGGTGCTGGAACGTCGAACAGATCAGCACGCGACGGTCGCCCTTGAAGATGTCCTCGGTGCCGTTGCCGAGGTGCACGTCGAAGTCGAGGATTGCCACGCGGTCGAGGCCGTGGTGATCGAGCGCGTGCGCGGCGCCCACCGCGACGTTGTTGAAGAAGCAGAAGCCCATCGCCTGCGCGCGCTCGGCGTGGTGGCCGGGCGGCCGCACGTTGCAGAACGCGCGCCGCACCTGGCCGTCGATCACGAGGTCGGTGGCCAGGACGTTGGCGCCCGCAGCCCGCAAGGCAGCCTCGAACGTGTCCGGGCACATCGCCGTGTCGGGGTCCACGCGCACCAGCCCCTCGCTCGGGGAAATCGCGCTCAAGTGCTCGATGTGCGACCGCGGGTGCACGCGGGCCAGCTGGTCGAACGTGGCGCGCGGCGCCTCGTGGTGCACGAGGAAGTCGTAGAGCTGGCGGACGTGCAGGAGTTCCTCGATCGCGTCCAGGCGAGCGGGTTGCTCGGGATGGCCGTCGCCCATCTTGTGCAGGCGGCACGCCGGGTGCGAGATGTATGCCACGGGCATGGTGCGATGGACCTGCGGTGACTCTGGATGGACAGCCCAGAGTATAAAGCTAGCATCGTTTCGTTCATCGGCACTTACCCTCAGGCCCCGACGTGTCCAACCAGCGCATCGCCGCCCTGTTCAAGCCTGCCTCCGTCGTCCTGGTCGGTGCCAGCGAGACGGAGGGTTCGCTGGGCGACGTAGTCCGGCGCAACCTTGCCGAGGGCGGTTTCGCGGGGCCCATCCATTTCGTCAATCCGCAGCACGAGACCGTCGCCGGACAGCGCGCGTACGCGAGCGTGCTCGACCTGCCCGGACCCGCCGACCTCGCCGTGATCCTCACTCCGGCCGCGACGGTGCCGGACGTCGTCGAGCAGTGCGGGCGCCAGGGCATCCGTGCTGCCGTCGTCGTCTCGGCCGGCTTTCGGGAGGGCGGAGAGGCCGGCGCCGAGCTCGAGCGGCAGATGCGATCGAAGGCCAGGGCACACGGCCTGCGCTTCCTCGGACCGAACAGCCTCGGCCTGATTCGCACGGACATCGGCCTGAATGCCTCCTGCGGGCCGAGCCAGCCCGAGAAAGGCCGCCTGGCGCTGGTCTCACAGTCGGGCGCCCTGTGCGCCGCGCTGATCGACTGGGCGCGCGCGCGCCACGTGGGTTTCTCGAGCGTGGTCTCGACCGGCGTCGGGCCGGACGTGGACCTCGGGGAGGTCCTCGATTACCTGGCGCGCGACCCGGCTACCGACAGCATCATGCTCTACCTCGAAGGCATCGTCGGAGCGCGCCGCTTCATGAGTGCCTTGCGGGCCGCGGCGCGCGTCAAGCCCGTCGTGGTGATGAAGTCGGGCCGCCACGTCACGGGTCAGGGCGACACCGCGTTTCATACGGGATCCCTGGTCGGCGCGGACGACGTGTTCGACGCCGCCATGCGCCGCGCCGGCGTGCTGCGCATCCGCGATTTCTCGGAGCTGTACACTGCCGCAGCGACGCTCGGCGCCGGCGTGCGCGTGCGCGGGCGTCGGCTCGCGATCGTGTCGAACGCCGGCGGTCCCGGCACCATCGCGGCGGACCGCGCGCAGGATCGCGGCCTCACGGTCGCCGAACTGGGGGCGGAGTCGCTGCAGCGGCTGGCGGCCGAACTGCCGCCCGCATCACGCCACGGCAATCCGGTCTACGTCCGTCCCGACGTGGATGGCACGCAGTTCGCCGCCGCGGCGCGCATCTGCCTCGAGGATCCGGGCGTGGACGCACTGCTCGCGATACTCGTGCCGCACGCGTTGACGGATCCGGACGCAATCGCGGAGTCGCTGATCCAGATCGGCCAGGCGAGCCGCAAGCCCGTGTTCACGTGCTGGATGGGCGGGGCGGCGGTGGAGCCGAGCCGGGTGCGGTTCGCGGCGCACCGGGTGCCGAGCTACATGCGCCCGGAGACGGCGGTGGATGCCATCACCGGGCTCGGCCTGTACGCGGCCAACCAGCAACTGCTGCTGCAGGCGCCGGAGCCGCTCGAGCTGGCGTCGGCGCCGGACCGCGCACGGGCGCAGGCCGTCATCGATGCAGCGTTGGCGGCCGACCGTGAATGGCTGAACCCGGCCGAGTCGAAGGAAGTGCTCGACGCGTTCGGCATCCCGATCGTGCGCAGCCTGCCCGCGCACTCGGCCGAGGAAGCCGTCGCGCGCTCCCGGGAGGTGGGATTCCCGGTGGCGATGAAGATCCTGTCGCCGGACATCTCGCACAAGACCGACGTGGACGGTGTGCGGCTCAACCTCGCCGACGAGCGGGACGTGCTCGGCGCCTACACGCGAATGCTCTCTGACGTCGCACGGGCGCGGCCGGACGCGCAGCTGCAGGGCGTGCTGATCGAACCGATGTATCGCGAGCAGAATCGGCGCGAGCTGATGGTGGGCGTCGTGCGCGATCCGGTGTTCGGCCCGGCGATCAGCTTCGGGCTCGGCGGCATTTTCGTCGAGGTGATCCGTGACCGCGCGGTGGCGCTGCCGCCGCTCAACCATTTCCTGGTGCGTGAGCTCATCCGGCGCACGCGGGCCAGCCTGGCGCTGCAGCCGCTGCGCGGCGCGCCCGCGGCGGACGAGGCGGCCGTCGAGGAAATCCTGCTGCGGGTCTCCGAGATCGTCTGCGAGCTGCCGAGCGTCGGGGCGATGGACCTCAATCCGCTCATCGTCACGGAGCGAGGCGCGGTGGTCGTGGACGCGCGCATCGGCGTGACCTCGTGGCCCGCGGACGCGCGGCCGTACGATCACATGGCGATCCATCCGTACCCGAGCACCCTGCGCGATGCCATGGAGCTGCCCGGCGGCCCCGTGGCGACCATCCGGCCGATTCGTCCGGAGGACGCCGCGATCGAGGCCGCCTTCGTGCACGGCCTGTCGGAGCAGTCGAAGTTCCTGCGCTTCATGTTCGGGCTGCGCGACCTGACGCCGGCGATGCTGTCGCGGTTCACGCAGATCGACTACGACCGTGAGCTGGCGCTGGTCGCCGTGATCGACACGCCCGAGGGCGAGCAGCAGATCGGCGTGGTGCGCTACACGACGCTGCCGGACGAGGAGACCTGCGAGTTCGCAATCGTGGTCGGGGACGACTGGCAGGGCAAAGGTCTCGCGCGGCGCATGTTCACGCGCCTGATCGAGGCCGCGCGCGCCCGCCGCCTCAAGGTGATGACCGGCGTCACGCTGCGGGAGAACACCCGCATGATCGAGCTGTCACGGTCGCTGGGCTTCACGACCCGCGCGGATCCCGAGGATCCGGATCTCGTGCAGATGACGCTGGTGCTGTAGCGGCGCCGCTCAGTCGAGCGCCGCGTCCAGCGTGATCTCGACGCCGGCCAGCGCCTTCGACACCGGGCAGTTGGCCTTGGCGTCGGCCGCCAGCGCGGCGAAGCGCTCGGCGGTGATGCCGGGGATCCGTGCCCGCGTGACGAGTTCGATCGCCGGGATGGTGAAGCCTCCCGTGGCCTGCGCGAGGTGCACCGCCGCGGTCGTGTGGATGCTGGTCGGGGCGAGCTTCTCGCGTGCCAGCAGCGCCGTGAGCGCCATCGTGAAGCAAGCCGCGTGCGCCGCGCCGAGCAGTTCCTCGGGGTTGGTTTCCTTGCCATGCTCGAAGCGCGCCTTGAACGTGTAGGGGCCGCGGAACGCGCCGCTTTCGAGCGCGATTTCGCCGGATCCCTCGCGCAGGCTGCCCTGCCACTGTGCTTCCGCCTTGCGGATGGTCATGGTGCCGCCCTCCTGATTATTCAATGAAACGGAACAGAGTAGTTCAATTAATCTGCTTTATCTGACCAATGGTCCCGGGTAACTTGGCCCCCGCACACAACGGAGGATCCCACCATGTTTACCTGCTCCAACAGCGATCGCTTCACCGTCCGCATACTCGCCGGTCTCGTGGTCACCGTCGCCCTCGTGATGGGCTCGCTGACCTACGCCGTCGCGAACATCCAGGTCGTTGCCTGAGATGCGGTCGGGTCCCGGCGCGCCGTGGCCGCGACTCTGTAGCCACGGCCGCCGTCAGGCGACTCGGATCACCAGCTTGCCTGCCACGTGCCCCTCGCTCGACAACCGGATGGCCTCGCCGGCGTCCTCGAGCGCAAACACCTCCGCAATCTCACAGCGCAGCCGCCCCGCGGCCACGTAGCCGAGCAGCTCGGCCGTCGCCGCTTCGTTCGGCTGCAGCATGACCGCGTGCCGCCGCACGGCGCCCAGGCGATTCACCAGCGGGTCCAGCGTGTACGTCCACGCATTCGGCAGCGTGCTGGCGTAATGACCGCCACGCTTCAGCAGCCGGCGGTGCCTGCCGCGCGGCAGGTTCGGAACACAGTCCAGCACGGCGTCGAACGCCATCGGCCAGCGGTCCACGGGCTCCGCGCGGTAATCGATGAATACGTCCGCGCCGAGCGCGGTGACGAAGTCACGGCGCGCCGCACTCCCCGTGGCTGCGACGAGCGCTCCACGCGCCTTGGCCACCTGAACGGCCAGATGACCGACGCCGCCCGAGGCGCCGTGGACCAGCACGCTCGAGCCGCGGCTCACCTTGGCGAGATCGCACAGCGCGACTGCGGTGATTCCCACGCAGGGCAGGGCGGCGCCGAGCACGTCGTCGACCGCCGGCGGCCGTCGCATCAGGAAATCAGCCGGCACCGGCACGAACTCTGCGAAGGTGCCGGCGCTTCGCTTGAACGGGTCGACGAATCCCATGACAGGCTCGCCGGGCGCCCAGCCCGCAACGCCTGGGCCCAGGGTGGCGACCTCACCGCAGAAGTCTGAGCCCATGGTCCGCGGCGTCCCGCCCTTCACCAGGAAGCTGAACTTGCCGGCGGCGATCTTCCAGTCGACCGGGTTCAGGCTCGCGCAGCGCACGCGTACCAGCACTTCGCCTGCAGCGGGCTCGGGCACCGGCACATCCTCGACACGCGGCGCGGACGACCCGCCGAGGGCGTAGTAACGGAAGGCGCGCATGGGACAATGGCTCCGTGACAGGCGGCGGAGAGGTGCGGGCATGCTGCCACAGGCGCGACGGGTTTTTCCGCTGAAGTGGTCGGCGGGACTGTTGGGGGTGATCGCCCTGCTGGGCGGCTGCGGAGCGCAGGACACGCCGGAAATTCGCGTGCGGGCGGTGATCGCCGCCGGCGAGCAGGCGGCCGAAGCCCGCGATCTGTCCGGGATCCTCGAATACGTTTCCCCGGCGTTCCGGGCCGAGCACGGTGGCGGGCGTGAAGAACTGAAGCAGTACCTGCGCGGCTACCTCGTGACGCACCAGTCGGTGCACCTGCTGGTCCGGATCGAGGACATCGAATTCCCGTACCGGGACTACGCGCGCGTCCAGCTCACGGTCGGCACGCTCGGGCGCGAAGCGATCGCTGCGGAGCAGTTCGATCTTGCAGCCGACGTAAACGACGTCGTCCTCGAGCTGCAGCTCGAGGACGACGAGTGGAAGGTGGTGCGCGCCGCCTGGGGGCCCAGGCGGCGCGACTGATCAGAACGAGTACTTGGTGGTCAATTGCAGGCGGTTGAGATCCCCGTCGTCGCCGTTCTCGCGCTCGGCCTTGGCATCGCGATATTCCGCGCCGATGTCGAGCTTCGGGAACGGTGAGTAGAAGATGTTCACCGTCCAGCTGGAACTCTCGGTGAGCGCCGTGGTGTCGCTCAGGATCGAGTCGTAGTCGTAGCTCTGCAACGCATACGTCAACGTGCTGCGCAGCTTGTCGGTCCACATGTGCCGGTAGGCGACGAAGCCGGCGTAGCCCTCGAGCGCCTCGAGTTCACCGTCGGGGTCGAGCACGGCATCGTTCGCGAAGTTCAGGCCCACGTAGCGGCCGAGGTTGCCGTACAGCGCCATCCAGCGGAGGTCGTCCTTGCCGAAGTTGAACTTGCCGGAGAGGCTGACCGCGCCCGACCAGGTGGAGTCGTTGACGGTAGCGGTCTCGTGCTTCAGCTCGCGAGCCAGGCCGGCGATCGCGACGTGGCCCCAGTCGGCCTTGTAGGCGTAGCGCGCCGTCAGGTCCGGGAACATGCCGTCGTCGGATGAGGTCCGCCCGCCCGCCGTCACGACTCCCGTGTCCGCATTGACCGTGTAAGGCGTAATGGTCGTCTCGCGGTTCTCTGCTGAGAGCGAGAAGCCGCCCTTGGTCCAGCGTACCTGCGGCTGGCGCACGAAGGTCGTGCCGTCCGTCGTGCCGATGAAGTCCGCGGCCTCGGGCAGGGTGGCGGGATCCATGAAGTTCGACCAGGTCTGGCCGACCAGCCACTCGCGCCAGGTGACGTAGGCGTGGCGCAGGACCGGCGCGTAGCTATTGTTGACGCGCTGGTCGCCCCCCGTGACCGTGCCGAAGAAGTCGATCTCGAAGCGCGTCGAGAGCTTGTCGCCGCTCTCGAGGATCGTGTCGGTGCCGAAGTTCACGCGCGACTGCTTGACGTGCGCGTTCAGGTCGGTGCCCTCGTCGTTGTCCGGGTCGCCGATCGGGATAGTGCTCGGCACGTAGAAGTCGCGGCCGGTGGTGTTATCCGCGATCTCGCCTTCCGACGTGTTGGTCCAGATCGCGTCGGCCTTGACGAAGCCGGTCAACAGAAACGTCGTTTTCGGCGCGGCGTTCGGCGTGATCGACGCAGCCTGGATCGGCGCGCCCGCGGGCTTGGCCGGTGCGGCGGCTGGAGCGGCGGCGACGGGCGCGGCGGGAGCCGGCGCAGCCGCCTTCTCCGCTACGAGCTGGTTGACCATCTTCTCGAGCTCGGCGACCCGCTTCTCGAGCTCCGCCTCCTTGGCCGTCTGTGCAATCGCCGCCACAGGCATGCCGAGCACGGCCGCCGCGAGCGTGGCTGCAACGATCCTGCGCAACGCTGATCCGCTTCTGTCCTGGATGTGCATGTACCGGTCCCCCATGGTGGAACTGGCAGGATGGTGCGCCCCGGCCGAAGGCAGTGGATATTCGCCATTGGTCGAACGCCTTGGGCCTGCCGCGCGGTTCACGCCGGGTATAGTCTGCGCAGCCATGACGCGACAGATCATCGTGGCCGACGACCACCCTCTGTTCCGCGAGGCGCTCAAAGCTGCTGTCGGCCGCCTGGATACCGGCACCAGCTTCATCGAGGCCGACTCCGTCGCCACGCTCCTGGCAACGCTCGAGGCGCACACCGACGCCGACCTGCTGCTACTCGACCTCAACATGCCCGGCGCCCAGGGCTTCAATGCCCTCGCGCACGTGCGCGGCAGCCGTCCCGGGCTGCCGGTGGTCGTGGTCTCGGCCGATGATGACGCGCAGACGATCGCGGGAGCGTTGCGCTACGGGGCGCAGGGCTTCATCCCGAAGTCCACGGAGGCCGGCCAGATCGGCCAGGCCATCGAGTCGGTGCTCGCCGGCGAGATCTACACCCCGCCGGGTTTCCACCCGCCGCGCGCATCGCAGGACAGCGACGAAGACCTGCGCATTGCGCGGCGCATTGCCGAGCTCACGCCCCAGCAGTTCCGCGTGCTCGGCATGCTGTGCGCCGGGCTGCTCAACAAGCAGATCGCCTACGAGCTCGACGTGTCCGAGGCCACGGTCAAGGCGCACGTGACCGCCATCCTGCGCAAGCTGGCGGTCGCGACTCGCACTCAGGCCGTGCTCGCGGCCGGACGCCTCGCCGTCGATCGCGCCAGCGTCAAGCCGCCGCCGGAGGAGGCGGAGTAGGAATCAGGGCATCGAGCCGCTGCGCTGCCCGGCCAGCGCGCTCAGCAGCGCGCGGAGCGCCGCCGGCTTCAGCGGCTTGCGCAGCAGGGGGAAGCCCGATTCGCGCGCCCGCGTGCTGAGCGCGGCAGAGTGATCGGCGGTGATCAGCGCTCCAGCGGCGGCCGTCAGGTCGGGTCCACACAGCTCGCGCAGCAGCTGTAGACCGTCAGGATCGGACTCGGCGAGGCGGTAGTCGGCCAGCACCAGCACCGGTTTCTCGCGCACGGCGAGCTCGCGCGCCTCGGCCGCGCGCGTCGCCGTCAGGACGCGCATGCCCCAGCGGGACATCAGCGCGTTCATGCCGACCAGGATCTCGGGCTCGTTGTCGATGCACAGCACGGTGAGCCCCACGAGACTCGAGGGGGCTGGTGCCGGTGCGCTGCTCGGCGGTGCGACCGGCTCGGCGGATGCAGCGGCGCCCACGGGCACGCGGATGCTGAACACGGAGCCGCGGCCCAGCGCCGAACGCAGGCTGAGCTCCAGGTCGAGCAGGTGCGCGATGCGGTCGCAGATCGACAGCCCCAGGCCCAGGCCCTGCTCGCCCCACGGCGAGTGCCGGTCGAGGCGCCGGAACTCCTCGAAAATCGCCTGCTGGTGTGCCTCGGCGATGCCGGGCCCGGTGTCGCGGACCTCGAGCAGGACGAACTGGCCGCGCCGGCGGCAGCCGACCAGGACGCCGCCGCGCTGTGTGTAGCGCAATGCGTTGGAGATCAGGTTCTGCAGCATGCGCCGCAGCAGGACGCGGTCGCTGCGCACGCGGCAAGGCGGGCGGGTGACGCGCAGATGCAGCCCGCGGCGTGCGGCGAGCGGCGCGAACTGGCGCTCGAGGTCCGCGAAGACCTCGGCGATGCCGAAGTCCGTGACCTCCGCGCGCATGGTGCCGCTCTCGAGCCGGGCGATGTCGAGCATGTCGTCGAGCACCTCCTCGGCAGCGCGCATCGAGCTGTCGATGCGCCCGGCGATCTCGCGCACGACGACGTCCTCCGATCGCTCCTCGAGCGCCGAGGCGAACAGCCGCGCGGCGTTGAGCGGCTGCAGCAGGTCGTGGCTCGCCGCCGCGACGAAGCGTGTCTTGGTGATGTTCGCCTCCTCGGCGAGCCGCTTGGCGTCGCGCTGCGCCTCGAGCGCGGTCTGCAGCTCGCGCGTGCGCTCGTCTACCCGCTGCTCGAGGGTCTGCTTGGTCTCGAGCAACGCCTGCTCGGCCTGCTTGTAGTCGGTGACGTCGGTGTAGGTGGTGACGTAGCCACCGTCCGGCATCGCCTGGCCGCGGATCTCGTAGACGCGACCGCTGCGACGCGCACGCTGGATCACGTAGGCCGTGCCCGCGCGCATGTGGGCGAGGCGCTTCTCGATCTGGGCTTCGATGTCCGTGGGGCCGAACTCGCCGCGCTCGGCGTTCCAGCGGATCAGGTCGGCCACGGGCCGGCCGACGTACACCAGGCCCTCGGGATAGTTGAACATCTCGAGGTAACGGCGGTTCCAGGCGACGACGCGCGCGTCCGCGTCCGCCACGGCGATGCCCTGCGAGACGTTCTCCATGGTCGCCTGCAGCAGTTGCCGGCTGAAGCGCAGTTCCTGCGACGTCTCGTCGAGCAGTTCGGCGACTTCCTCGGCCGCAATGCCGCGACCCTGCAACGCATGCGTGAACATGAACCGCGCCGAGGAGGCACCGATGGCGCCGGCGAGCACGCGTTCCATCGTCTGCAGCAGGCCGCGGTCCGCCGGCTCCGACGGTCGCGGGATCGGCCGGCCGGCCTGCGCGCAGTATTCCTGCAGCGCGCGATGCGCGGTTTCGGTCCCGACGATGCGCTCCGTCACGACCAGCAGGTCGCCGACGCGCGCCCCGCCGACGTCGGCGGGGCCCGGCGGCGTCAGGGCGCCGCGCAGGAACATCGTGGCGAACATGCGGTCACGCAGCGAAACGCCGCGCAGGCGCGACACGACCACCATGGTGAGGACGTTGGCGACGAAGGCGACGGCGGCCGCGGTCAGGAGCGGCAGTCCCGTCACGGCGCCCGCGCCGAATGCCGGCAACAGCAGCAGATAGATCCAGACCAGGTAGCCGGTCGCCAGTCCCGCGAAGATGCCTTCGCGGTTGGCGCTGCGCCAGTAGAGGCCCGCGAGGATCGCTGGTGCGAACTGCGCGACGGCGGCGAAGGCGAGCATGCCGATCGATGCGAGGTTGGCCGGCGTGCCCGTGTTGCGGTGGTAGGCGTAGGCGAGCAGTGCCAGCAGCACGATCACGACCCGACGCATCCGCAGCACCAGCCGGCCGACGTCGCGTCCAGCGTCGGCCGACGCGCCGATGCCGACCCAGCGTCCGCGCCACAGCACCGGCATGATCAGGTCGTTGGTGATCATGGTCGCGAGTGCGATGCTCGCCATGATGACCATGGCCGTCGCCGCCGACAGTGCGCCGAGAAATACCAGGACCGCGAGCCACGTCGCCCCGTGGTGCAGGGGCAGGGTCAGCACGAACGAGTCCGGGTGATGACTGGTGCCGAGCCCCGCCCCGAGGCCCGCGAGCACCACGGGCACCACGAACACCGTGAACACGGCGAGGTAGGCCGGGAACAGCCAGCGCGCCGTGCGCAGGTCGGACGGGTCGGCGCACTCGACCACGCCCACCAGGAACTGGCGCGGCAGGCAGAAGATCGCCGCCGCCGACAGCAGGGTCGAGGCCGCGAAGGCGGGGCTCGCCACGTCCTGCAGGTTGCCGAGCCGCGTGGCGTCGAGCGGCGGCGCATCGTCCAGGTGCAGCAACGCGAAGATACCGACGGCCACGAAGGCGAGCAGCTTCACCACGGACTCGAACGCAATGGCCAGCATCACGCCCTCGTGGTGCTCGGTCGCATTGAGCTGGCGGGTGCCGAACAGTGCGGCAAACAACGCCATGAACAAGGCTACCCAGAGCGCCGGGTCCGCATACCAGGCGGGATGCGTGCCGCTCGAGCCGGTCAGCACGTCGATGCTCGTGCCGACGGCCTTGTACTGCAGGGCCAGGTAGGGCACGGCTGCGGTGAGCGCGATGACGGTCACCAGCGCCGCGAGGGCAGGGCTCTTGCCGAAGCGCGCGGAGACGAAGTCGCCGATGGAGGTGATGTTGTGCGCCTGGGCAACGGACACCAGGCGGGTGAGGAAGGGCGTCGCGGCCAGGAACACCAGCGCGGGGCCGAGGTAGACCGGCAGGTAGGCCCAGCCGTCGCGCACGGCGCTGCCCACGGCGCCGAGGAACGTCCATGTCGTGCAGTAGACGCCAAGGGCGAGTGCGAAGATGTAGGGGCGCAGCCGGGTGCGCGACGGGTAGATGGATTTGCGCTCCCCGTAATAAGCGATGCCGAACAGCAGCCCCAGATAGGCGACGGCGAGCGCGGAGAGGAACAGCCCGGAGACCATGGACGGGACTGTAACGTGACCGGACCCGGCGCCCAACCCCGACCGGTCAATCTCGTCGCGGGCCGGGGAAGAACGCGTTCGTGCGCCGCACGTAGTCCGCGTAGGCGGGACGCCGTTCGCCGATGTCGTGCTCGAGCAGCCGCACGCCGGAGACGCGCAGCAGGAGGAACGACATGACCAGCGGGCCGATGACGCTCCACCACGCCCCGGCCGCGACCGCGATGAAGTACAGGCCCCACCAGATGCAGAAGTCGCCGAAGTAGTTCGGGTGGCGGGTATGGCGCCACAAGCCGCGGTCCATGACCCGGCCCGCATTGGCCGGGTCACGCTTGAAGCGCGTCAGCTGCCAGTCGCCCACGGCCTCGAAGAACACGCCGACGGTCCACAGTGCGATGCCCAGGGCGTCGAGCATGCCGAGTGGCGTCTGCCCAGCGATCGCGCCCGCCAGCGGCAACGAGATCACCCACGCGAGCGCGGCCTGGAAGCCGAAGATCAACCACAGGCTCTTCAGTGCGAAGTGCGGTTCGTTGCGCCGGCGGATGGCCTGGTAGCGGCGATCCTCCTCGTGTCCCCAGCTGCGCCACGCCAGGTAGGCCGCGAGGCGCAGGCCCCACGCGCCGACCAGCGCCGACACCAGCCAGGCTCGCGGCCCCGGTTCGGCCGCGGTGCCGGCGTATACCACGGTGGCGAGCACGAACAGCAGAGGCCACAGCGTATCGACGATCGTGACGTTGCGCTGCAGGACGCTCACGACCCAGGTGAGTGCTGCCGCCGCAACCAGTGCCGGCAGGGCCGTGAGCCACAGCGCGAGCTCGTTCATCCGCTGTTCCCGGTGCCGGACAGCACATCCCGCAGCAGCTGGTCGTCGATGTTGCCGCCCGAAAGCACGACGGCGACGTTGCGGCCCCGCGTGTCGATGCGTCCGGCCAGCACGGCGGCGAATGCCACCGCGCCGCCGGGCTCGACCACGAGCTTCAGCGTCCGCGCCGCATAGCCGATCGCCTCGCGCACCTCCGCGTCGCTGACGGCAAGACCGCCTGCGAGCAGCCGCCGGTTGATCTCGAACGTCAGCGCGCCGGGCTCCGGCGCGAGCAGCGCATCGCAGATCGAGCGCGTGCCCGGCGCGTTCGTCTCGCGCCGGCCCGAGGCGAGCGAGCGCCGGTGATCGTCGTGACCCTCGGGCTCCGCGGTCCACACCCGGGTGGCCGGCGACAGGGCGCGGATCGCCAGCGCGGTACCGGCGACCAGGCCGCCACCGCTGGTGCAGACGATCACGTCGTCCAGTCGTACCCCGAGCGCGGCGGCCTGTTCGGCAATTTCGAGGCCCACGGTGCCCTGGCCGGCGATGATGTCGGGATCGTCGAAGGAGGGCACGAGCACGGCGCCGCGCTCGGCCGCGAGCCGCGCGGCCAAGGCCTCGCGGCTCTCCCGCAGCCGGTCGTAAGTGATCACTTCGGCGCCGAGCGCGATCGTGTTCTGCAGCTTCACGCGGGGCGCGTCCGCAGGCATGACGATGGTCGCCGGGATGCCAAGCAGCCGGGCCGCCGCCGCCACGCCTTGCGCGTGGTTGCCGGAGGAGAACGCCACGACGCCGGCGGCGCGCTGCGCCGGGCCGAGTTGCGCGAGCCGGTTGTAGGCGCCGCGAAACTTGAACGATCCCGTGTGCTGCAGCGTCTCCAGTTTCAGCAGGACGATTCCGCCGCAGCGCCCGTCGAGGGGTGTCTCCGACAGCAGCGGTGTGCGCCGCGCATGACCCGCGACCCGCACCGCCGCGGCGCGCACATCCTCGAACTCAGGCAGCCTTGCGGCCAGGCTGTCGCCCATTGAGGCCATCCCCGCTTTCTCGCACCATGACAACGTGAGCGTACCCGATTCCCTGCCCGCCGGCTGCGAGCCGACCTGTCACGGTTGCCGCCACCGGCACCTTGACGTCGCCGCGAGCCTCGCGCAGAAGGACGGCTATCTTGCGCGCGTGCTGCTGGCCTGGCGTGACCGCCTGGCGCCCGTCGCGGGACCGGCGCCCGGGCGTCGTCTCGGCTATCGAGACCGCGTCACGCTCACCGCGCGCTGGAACGCGGACACCGGCTGGCAGTTCGGGCTGGTCCGGCGCGACGAGCTGATCGCAATCCACGACTGCCCGGTGCACACGGCGCGGGTGCGTGCGCTGGTGCACCTGCTTGCGCGACGGCTGCCGCCGGCGGGCGAGTTGCCGCTCGCCTACCTGCACGTGTGCGGCGCGCAGGCCACGCTGATCGTGAAGGCTCACCACATCCCGGTCGGCAGTCTCGATGCGGTGCTCGCCGAACTGGCTGGCACGGGCCTCGAGGGCTGCTGGCTGCACCTGCACCCGGCGGCCGGACGCCGACTGTTTGCGCGCAGCGGCTGGCAATTGCTGTGGGGCATGCCGCGGTCACATGACGTGCACGGCCTGCTGCACGGACCGACCGCGTTCGCGCAGGCGCTGCCGGAACTGCACGACGCGGCGCTCGCGCAAGCCGGCGCCCATCTGCGGCCCGGCCCCGGTGTCGGCGTGCTGGACCTGTACTGCGGTTACGGAGCGAGCCTGCGCGAGTGGAGGGCGGCGGGCAGTGCAGCGCTCGGCGTGGAACTCTCGGGTGAAGGCGTGGAACTCGCGGCCATCAATGCGCCACGCGCGACGGTGTTGCGCGGAACGTGCCTGCAAAGACTGCCGCAGGTGCGCGAGTGGTGGAGGGCATGCGGTGGCGAGCGCGTCGCGTACGTGAATCCTCCGCGCTCCGGCCTGGAGGCCGACGTGGCCGGCGCGTTGGCGCAGGAACTGCGACCGGCGCGCGTCGCGTATCTGTCCTGCAGCGCGGGGACGCTCGCACGCGATCTCACGCTGCTAGCGACGGCCGGTTACCGGGTCGCGGCGATCCAGCCGTACGATTTCTTTCCGCTCACGCACCACGTGGAGACGCTCGCGCTGCTCGACCGCGACGGCTGAACGCAACATAATCACAGCCCGGTCGCCCGATCGAGGAACGGGCGATCACCGATCCGGCGTGGTGAGCTTCACTCGAGGCCGGGCAGCCACCACTGCGCGGCGGACGGGTGACGGGGACGCGGGTAGCGTTGCGCGAACTCGGTCCCGGAGGCCTTGGCGCGCGCGAGGCCGGTGGCCATCGGGTCGCACGTACTGTTGCCGCCGAGCCAGCTGAGCGCGGCGGATACCATGCCCTCGCTCGTCGACCCGAGCGGCTGGTCGAGCGTGTCTGTCGCAGCGCATGCGGTGGGTACAAGTGCCGCCAGACCGTCGTAGTAATCGCCCTGGCCGAGCGCATTCACTGTCTTGAAGGTCACCAGGCGCAGGCGGTCCTGGCAGCCCGGCAGGTCGAACGCGTACTGGCCGACGGGCTTGCCGAGCGTGTCGTCGCCGAACATTGCGATTTCGACCCACGGCAACATCGAGTTGATGTTCATCTCGCTCGCCGAGGCCGTGCCCCCGGTGGTGAGGAAGGCGATGCGAACGGGCTGCACCGACTGGGGAGTCGGATTGAAGCGGATCGTGCTGTTCTCGCCGGATTTACGCGTGTTGTGCACGTAGCGGAACTGCACGTCGGACTGGCTGCGCGCGTCGCCGAGCAGGTTGTTGATCAGTTCGGAGATGCTCACCAGCCCGCCGCCGTTGTAGCGCAGGTCAACGATGAAGTAGTCCAGGTTCAGCGCGCGGAACTGAGCGAAGGCGGCCCTGAGTTGCGGGTCCGCAGTCGTGATGTAGGTCCGCAGGTTCAGGTACCCGACGCCGGTCGTGCCCGCCAGCGGCAGCACGCTCACGCCGTAGACATCCGAGACCGGGTCGATCGTGACCGTGCGTTTCACCAGGGTCACCTCGCGGGTGATGCCGTCGCGCAGCAGTCGCAGCCCGCGCCGTACGCCGATCTCGGCCGGGCCGAGCGCGTCGCTGATGGTGCTGCCGTCCGCGAGCAGCACCGACACATCCACGTAGCCGCTGCCAGAGTCCACGGCGACGATCTCATCGCCGCGCCGCATGCCGGCCTCCGACGCGGGGCTGGCCTCGAATACCTCGAGGATCATCGGGCGGTTGACCGGGTCGGTGCGCGTGCGGAATCCGAAGCCGATGAACTCGCCCTCGTCGAGCAGCGACTGCTCGGCGGCGCGGGTCGTCAGGTAGCTGAAGTAGCGGTCCTTCCCCTGGTCGCGCGCGGTCGCGGTCAGGTAGTCGAGCAGCGCCTCGGCGTCGGCGAAGTCCGCCGTGTTCACCGAGGTCGGCAACAGGTCGTCGAACAGGTACCACTCGCGCGTGACGTCGAGTACGAACTGCTTGCGGGAAGATTCTCCGCAGCTCGCCAGGGCATCCCCGTCATCGCCGCCGCCACCGCCGCTACCGCAACCTGCCATCCCGACCAGCAGGGCGCAGGCCGTCAGGGTGTACAGCGAACTGAGGCGGATGGGAGAGGGCATGGGTGGGTCTCGCGCTCGGCGACTGGTCGGTCGCGGACCAGCGGAGGATATAGGCTGACCCTCCCGGAGTCACCCGTACACGCGTCGAACTGTCTTACATATGGCCGTGGGCCGCCGACGGCCAGGTTCATAACCCATTGAAAGTCGGAGGCTGGCCCGACGGGCGTGAATTTTGCTTCGGACCGCGCCGGCCGTGCCGGTGCCGCCGTTCAGGCCTCGGCGAGCGCCTGCTCGAGATCCGCGAGCAGGTCCTCCGCGTGCTCGATGCCGACCGACAGGCGCACCATGTCCTCGCTGACCCCGGCTTTTGCGAGCTCGGCCGGGTTCAGCTGACGGTGAGTGGTGCTCGCCGGGTGGCAGGCGAGCGACTTGGCGTCGCCGATGTTCACGAGGCGCACGAACAGTTTCAGCGCATCCTGGAAGCGAGCGCCTGCCGCGAGGCCGCCCTCGATGCCGAAGGTGAGGATGCCCGAGGCGCGCCCGCCCATGTACTTTTGCGCCAGCGCGTGGCTCGCGTGGTCGGGCAGTCCCGCGTAGTTCACCCAGCGCACCTTCGGGTGCTTCTGCAGGTACCTGGCGACCTTGATCGAGTTCGCGCAGATGCGGTCCATGCGCACGGCGAGCGTCTCGATGCCCTGCAGTATGAGGAAGCTGTTGAACGGCGAGATCGCCGCGCCCATGTTGCGCAGCGGCACGACGCGCGCGCGGCCGATGTAGGCCGCCGGGCCGAACGCGTCGGTATACACGACGCCGTGATACGAGACGTCCGGCGTATTGAGGCGCGGGAACTTGTCGGCGTGCTCTTTCCACGGAAACCGTCCCGAGTCCACCAGCGCGCCGCCGATGCTCGTGCCGTGACCGCCGAGGTACTTGGTGAGCGAATGCACGACGATGTCGGCACCGTGCTCGAACGGGCGGCAGAGATAGGGCGAGGGCACGGTGTTGTCGACGATCAGCGGGATGCCGTGGCGGTGCGCGACGTCGGCCAGCACTGCGAAGTCGGTGATGTTGCCGGCCGGGTTACCGACCGACTCGCAGAAGATCGCTCGCGTCTTCGCGTCGATCAGCTTCTCGAAGGACGCCGGGTCGCGGTGGTCGGCGAATTTCACCGTCAGCCCGTACTGCGGAAAGGTGTGCGCGAACAGGTTGTAGGTGCCGCCGTAGAGGGCCGAGGAACTGATGACGTTCTGCCCGGCCTCGGTGATGGTCTGCAGCGCGTAGGTGATGGCTGCCTGGCCGGAGGCCAGCGCGAGCGCGCCGACGCCGCCCTCCAGCGCCGCGACGCGCTTCTCGAGCACGTCGGTGGTCGGGTTCATGATGCGCGTGTAGATGTTGCCCGGCACCTTCAGATCGAACAGGTCCGCCCCGTGCTGGGTGTCGTCGAAGGCGTAGGAGGTGGTCTGGTAGATCGGCACCGCGACCGCCTTGGTGGTGGGATCGGGCGCGTAGCCGCCGTGGACGACGAGGGTTTCGAGCTTCATGCTGGGACCTTGGGGATGAGGAGGGGCAATTCGTGCATTGTCCGGCAAGCGGTCACGCCTGTCCCGTTCTCAGAACAAAGGGTTATGCGGCCAGAACGCGGCGGGACGTGGATCCATCCGGGGCGCCGGGCGCCCGATTTGACGTGGGTCATGGTGACGGCGCGTTCGCTGTCCGAGACTAGGTCCATGACAGGCCCCGACCCCGCGCCGCGCCAAGAGCCGGCGGCCCGACCCTCGACCGCGCTCATGGAGCGTAACCGACTGAATTGGCTCGCCTCGGCGATCGGCCTGGTGCTGGCCGCGGCGGCGCACGGCAGCACCGCACCGGCGACGGTGGAGGCGCAGGGGGAGGCGACGGAACTCGAGATGGTGACCGTCTCCGCGCGTCGGCTGGTGCCTGTATCGCGGGTCGCAGCCACGGTCACGGTGATCACCGAGGCAGACCTGCAGCGCAGTCTCGCCGCCGACGTGAAGCAGATGGTGCGCTACGAGCCGGGCCTCAGCGTCCGCAGCGACCCGTTCCGCTTCGGCCTCGACACCTTCACCGTGCGGGGCATGACGGGCAATCGCGTCGCGGTCGAGGTCGACGGCATTCCCGCGGCCGGCGGCTTCGCCGTCGGCAGCTACTCGGACTCCGGGCGCAGCTTCGTGGACGTCGCCTTCGTGCAACGCGTCGAAGTGCTGCGTGGACCCGCCTCGTCGCTGTACGGCAGCGACGCCATCGGCGGTGTGGTCGCGATGACGACGCTCGCCCCCGGGACACTGCTCGCCGACGGCGCCGGCCTGCGCACCGAAGCCGGCTACGGCGGCGACGACGACGGCTGGCACGCGGCCGCGATCGGCGCCGGCAGCGCTGGCGGCGTCGGGTACCTGCTCGGCTACGTGCATCGCGAGGGCCAGGAGGCCGACTCGGCGGCCGACGTGACGCCGAACCCGCGCGACTACGACAGCGACTCCGTGATGGCAAAGGCGCGGTTCGACGCGGCGCCCGGCGGACCGCTGACGTTGACCGCGGAGGGCAGCCGGCTCGGCCAGCAGACGGACGTCGATGCCTTCGAGGGGCTTGCGGGCAGCCGCTTCGTCAATACCGTGGAACTGCGTGGCGACGATTCCGGCGAGCGCTTCCGGGCCAGCGTGGACCAGCGCCTCGGTGCCGCCAAGGGGTTCGACACGGCGGACTGGCGCGTCTACTGGCAGGGTACCGATACCCGCCAGGACACCTACGAGGAACGCGTGGCCGTTCCGCCGCGCACGCCGGCGGTGCAGATCGATCGGTCGTTCCGCCTCGAGGACCGCACGGTAGGCGCCGAGTTCACCGCCGCAAAGGACCTGGCGTACGGCAGCACGCGCCACGACGTCGTGTACGGCTTCGAGGCGAGCGGTACGCGCCTCGAGGAGCGGCGCGACGGCCTGCAGACCAACCTGGCCACCGGCGCCACGACGCCCACGATCCTCGGCGAGACGTTCCCGCTGCGCGACTTCCCCATTTCCGATGTCACGGAGATCGGTGTGTTCGTGCAGGACGAAATGCGCTTCGGTGAGCGCCCGTGGTCGGTGATCCCGGCGCTGCGCGCCGATTACTACCGCCTGTCGCCGCAGGCGGACGACCTGTACCGCCAGGACAACCCGCTCGCGCCGGCGGTCGGCCTGGACGATGTCTCCCTGTCGCCCAAGCTCGGCCTGACCCGCGGCTTCGGCGACGCCGTGACCGCGTACTTCCAGTACTCACACGGCTTCCGCGCGCCGCCGCCGGAGGACGTGAACATCGGCCTGGACATCCCACTGCTCAACATCCGTGCCGTGCCGAACCCGGACCTGCAACCGGAGACGAGCAACGGCTACGAGTTGGGGCTGCGCTGGAGCGATACCGCGCTGACCCTGAGCGCAGCCGGGTACTGGACCGACTACGACGACTTCATCGAGTCGAAGGTGAATCTCGGCGCGGACCCGGACAGCGGCGTGATCCTGTTCCAGTCGCAGAACGTGGCTCGGGCGCGCATCTACGGCACGGAACTCGCGGCGACGGTGCGGGCCGGCGGCCTCACGAGCCGCCTCGAGGGCTGGACCGCGCGTCTCGCCGCGGCGTGGGCGCGCGGCGAGGATCTCGAGCGCGACGAGCCGCTCAACTCGGTCGATCCGGGCAGCGCGGTGCTGTCGCTGGCCTATGAGCCGCCTGCGGGGCGCTGGCGCGGCGAACTCGTGGGGACGACCGTCGCGGCGAAGCGGCGCGTGGACCGCAGCCGCGTCGACCTCTACGGGGCCCGCTCCTACGCGACCCTCGACCTGCTCGCACAGGTCGACATCGGTCACGGCCTGTGGCTCAACGTGGGCGCCTTCAACCTGACCGGGCGCGAATACATCGAGTGGGCCGACGTCCGCGGCCGGCCCGAGGATGATCCGCTGATTCCGTACTACACGCGACCCGGCCGCAGCGCGACGATCACGCTGCACTGGCGGTACTAGTACGGGGTTCCGTCCTTGCGCGTGAACCTGCCGCCCTGCACGGCTGGGTCGTAGTGCAGGTCGACGTCCGAGTCCGCGTAGAACACCGCGTCCGCCTCGTCGTTCGTACCGACCTCGAGGTACACGGCGGGCCGGTCGGAGCGATTGATCAGCTGGTGGCCGTCGCCGCTGCCTGCCGGAAAGCCCGCGCAGGCACCCGCCTCGAGCAACTGCTCGCCGGCATCGGTGCGCAGCACGACCTCGCCCTCGAGCACGTACACGAACTCCTCTGCGCGCGTGTGCCAGTGCCGCATCGAGGACTCCCTTCCGGGTGGCAGGGTCGTGAGGTTCACTCCGAGCTGCTGCAGTCCCAGCGCCTGGCCCAGCCGCCGCTTCTCGCGCGGCAGGACACGGGAGCGGAAGGGCTCCGGATAGCCCGAAGCGGTGTTCGGCTCGAGTGTGCGTGGGTCGAGGGCTGGCGGATGCAGCGGCATGGTGGTCTCCGGGGCGGCGAGTGGCGCGAGATTACCGCAATCGTTCATCACGGGGCTCGAGGCGTCACGTGAGCGCTGGAGATCGCCCGCGATGTGATCCGCGGCCAGCACGAGCCGGGCTGCCAACCGGTCCAGTCGCATCCGTCCCCGCGGATATCGCGCACCTGCATGCGGTGATGTCACCGCAAAGAAAACGGCCCTGCCTCTCGCGAAGCAGGGCCGAACGGTGTGTCCCCACTCAGGGACTCACGCAGGGAGGATCGTCAGTACACGTCGCCCACCGTGTTGTGGACGTTGAACTTGCCGGTCGGCGTCACGATGCGCGCGTCGTCGATGACCTTCTTCAGCTTGAGCGTCTTGTCGTCCACGACGACCAGCGCCGACTTCTGGTCCTTGCCGTTCCACACGGAGAACCACACTTCGTCGCCCGCGGCGTTGTACTCGGGCTGCACGACGCGCTTCGGGCCCTCGCCGAGGTTCGCCCACTCGGCGATCGGCAGCACCTGGTAGCCGGCATCGAGGTTGTTGATGTCGAACACCGCCACACTCTGGCTGATCTTCGGATCGGGGTTCAGCGTGGTGTCGACGTAGAGGTGCTTCGACTTCGGGTGCGTCTTGACGAACAGCGAGCCGCCGCCCTGGCCCTTGAGCACGCGCACCACCTTCCAGGCATGCTGCGGGTGCTTCTCGGGGTCGGTCGCGATCAGCGTCACCTTCTCGTTGCCGAGCGCGCTGGTCGCCCAGACAGGACCGAACTGCGGGTCGATGAAGTTCGCACCGCGGCCCGGGTGCGGGATCTTGTCCACGTCCACCAGTGCGGTGAGCTTCTGCTCCTTCGAGTCCACGACCGCGACCTTGTTGGACTGGTTCGCGGCGGTGAGGAAGTAGCGCTTGGTGACGTCCCAGCCGCCGTCATGCAGGAAGCGGGCCGCGCCGATCGTGGTCGTCTTGAGGTTGTTGATGTCCTCGTAGTTCACCAGCAGGATTTGGCCGGTCTCCTTGACGTTGACGATGAACTCCGGATGCTCGTGCGAGGCGACGATCGCCGCCACGCGCGGTTCCGGGTGGAATTCCTGCGTATCCACGGTCATGCCGCGGGTCGATACGACCTTGAGCGGCTCGAGGGTCAGGCCGTCCATGATCGTGTACTGCGGCGGCCAGTAGGAGCCGGCGATCGCGTACTTGTCCTCGTAACCCTTGTACTTCGAGGTCTCGACGGAACGTGCCTCGAGGCCGACCTTGATCTCGGCGACCTTGGTGGGCTTCTCGAAGTAGAGGTCGATCAGGTCGATCTTGCCGTCGCGGCCGATCGTGTACACGTAGCGGCCGGAGTGGGACAGCCGGGAGATGTGCACGGCGTAGCCGGTGCGGATGACGTTGATGATCTCCTTGGTGTCGCCGTCGACGATCGCCACTTCACCCGTGTCACGCAGCGTGACGGCGAAGATGTTGTCGAGGTTGTACTTGTTCTGCTGCTTGGTCGGCCGCTGGTCGACCGGGACGATCACGTTCCAGGTGGCCTTGATCTCGGGCAGGCCGAACTCCGGCGGCTGCGGCGGCTCGTGCTGGACGAACCGGGCCATGATGTCCACTTCCTCGGCACTCAATTCGCCCGACTTGCCCCAGCTCGGCATGCCGGCCGGCGAGCCCTGGTTGATGAACACCTTGAGGTACTCCGTGCCCTTCTTCTGGGTGATGTCCGGGGTGAGCGGCTTGCCGGTGGCGCCCTTGCGAAGCACGCCGTGGCAGCCCGCGCAGCGCTGGAAGTAGATCTCCTGCGCGTGCTTGAACTCGGGCTCCGTCATGTCCGGCGCGCCGGGCGTCACGAGGATCTTCACGCCGGCCGCGCCGGCGGGCGAGGGTGCGCCCTGGTACTTGAGTTCGGCCGTGGTGGTCGGATGTTGCGTCGGCGAGGAGGCCGACTTCGGCTCCGCCGCCACCTTGGCGCGCACCGCGGCGACCTGCGCCACGCTCACGGCGCCGCCAGAATTTCCCCACGAGTTCATCGCGTAGGTGAGGGCGTCCGCGATCTCCTGGTCGGAGAGTTGCGTCATCGCCGGCATCACGGAGTTGTACTTCACCCCGTTCACCACGACCTCGCCCTCGAGACCCCTCACTACCACGCCGACTGCGCGCTCCTTGTCGCCGAGCAGGTAATCGGAACCCGCGAGTGGCGGGAATGCGCCCGGCAGGCCCTTGCCGTCGGCCTGGTGGCAGGCCAGGCACACCGTCTGGTAGACGGCCTCGCCGGCCTTGACCTGTGGACCGATGCCCGCGGCCCCGGCGACCTCGGCCTGGTGAACCTGCTGCGCCCAGGCGGCGGTGGAGAGTACGAGTGCTCCCGCCACGGCCAGCGCTGCTGCCGCCGGACTGCGAAGCTTGGGTGTCGACTTCATGGATGGCTCCCGTGGTTGCAACGGTCCGGCGTCGGTTGCACTGGCCGCCGGCTCTGTTGCCAACACTAGGCGCAGGGAGCCCTGAGCGCCTTGACCTCGGTCAATTGCGGCTGCGGCGCGGACCAGCCTTCAGGGCACGGCGTCCAGCATCGTCAGGAGTTTCCGGCGATCAGGCACCTGCAGGCTACGACCGTGCACCACGATCGCACCCGCGTCGGCCAGGTGACGCAGGATCCGGGACAGTGTCTCGGGCTTCATGGACAGGCGCGAGGCGAGTTCCTGTCGCGACTCCTGCAGGGTGATCTCGGTAGGCCCCGACTGGTCCGGCGGCAGGCGGCCTTCAATCAGCCGCACCAGCCGGTGCGTCGCGCTTTCGAGCGTGAGGTACTCGATCTCGCGGATGCGCATGTGCAGCCGCTGGCTCAGGTGGCCGAGCATGCGGATGCAGGTCTCCGGGCTCTCGCGCAGGATCGCCAGGT
>Ga0209450_10000371_pt1 | contig 23667 bp, 20 predicted proteins | sample FrelakmetLWP11LW_FD_187149 | JGI IMG/M metagenome (GOLD analysis project Ga0209450, IMG submission 187149) | Freshwater lake sediment microbial communities from the University of Notre Dame, USA, for methane emissions studies - LWP11 LW (SPAdes)... | ecosystem: Environmental > Aquatic >...
ACGAAGAGATTGGCTTTAAGCCCTCCGCCGACCACGTAGCCGATGGGGAGGTTCATGGAATTGTCTGCCTGTAAATTACTTGAAGAAGTTGTCATCATTTGCCTCTTAAAGAACCTCGGAAACAGCGGTAAGAACATCCATCAATATTGGATAGTCATCTTTGAGCAGGGAGACCACCTCGCGCAGGGAGGGTTCAATCCAGTTGGAGCCGGTGCCCTGCTGCGCGCGGGCTACCTGCCTTAAATGCGCAGTGAGCAAGTCTGCCGCGGGCAATTCGATATTGCGTAATAGGGCACGCAGGTAGCTGAACCTGCCGCCTTCAAGGAAATGCACGATCTCGCTGTTGGTGCAGGGGAAGATCTCGTCCAGTGAGAGGGGAGGAGTGGGCACGCGGGTATGTGAGACCGCCCCGTCGCGTTCCCAGCCGATAAAGACCACGCTCATTTCCACCGGCATATTGCGATTCTGGCGGTTGTCTTCGATCACCTCGCGGGATACCTCGGGAGCGGTAACCAGTTGGCGCACCAGACCGTCGTCATCAATGTTGATCTCATGCACCAGTCCGTAGATCTGCAATCCGTTAGAGAGGGGAATGCGCAGCATCTCCCCGAAGAGGGGGGCATTCTGCTGGTTAATCCTGCAGCCGATAACGCAGGTGGAGGTGTTGGAACGCAGTAATCGTCCGATGGCAATTGAGCTCATAATCAAATCCTCTTTCTATCCTGGAAACCTTTGTTGATTTGCTTGTAAGATTGGCTGGAGGGCGCGAAGCCGCGTTCAGCCAGTTCGCGTTCGATCATGCGGATGACCTCGTCGCGGTCGTCCATCTTCACTACCGCCACCTCGTGCGCGCGCAGCAGCGGGTATGGGTAAGGGGAGGCACCAGCCTGGCGGGATTGCTCCACCAGCGTTGCATGGAGTGTGTTCAATGCAGCGGCATTTTCCGCCACCCACCTCGGAATTTCCACCCGGGCAAGGGCGGGATGATTCAGGCTGCCGCAATTGAGGTAGAAGAAATGCAGCGCTTTTCTGCCCTCGTACTCTTTGGCAGTAGTGGATTGGAGCGCAAAGACAGCGGAGCGGTCGCCCGACAGTAATAGACTTTCAAATAATGCGCGGTCGGGGATACCGGCGAATGCCCGGGATTGCCCGGCAGATTCAGGGGTGAGCAGTTCCAGCAGGCGCACCACAAGGTCCGCACGCGGACGATCCACGTAACCGGCGGTGATGACCTCGTTGAGCGAGAGTTCATCAAGGGCATGCAGATAGTTGTGGAATTGGATTTCGAATTGCTTATCAAGGCGTGGTTCGTGATACAGCTCCAGCGGGCCATCGGTGAGGCTGATTACCGGGGCGGGGAACTCTTTGGTCACTTCGGCCAGGATCTCCCGTTCGCGCACATCGCGCAGCAGGGCAATCAGGTCCTCAGAGACCATGCCGTTGGGGGTTTGCAGGGCATCATCAAACAGGAGGGTGGAGAGGGTTTGGGTGCGCGGGGCAGCATTGCTGCCGGGCTGCAGGGTGAACAAACCGGTATTGACCAGCGCGAACAAAACTTCGCCGTGCGGGTCCGGGTTGATCTGCGAGCCGTCAGCGGCGATAATGGTCCGGCCTGGAGGGGCGGCAGGCGCGGCATGATGCGTATCCAATGCTTCGATGACAGGCACAGCGCAGCGCAGCCCCTTATTGCGGGCAACATTTTCTTCCACCAGGCGCTGCAATCCGATGACATCGCCGGCATGTTCGCGGAATAATGACTGGCAGGCTTCGAGCTTGTGCTCGAATTCGCGTTTTTGCAGCGAAGCCGATTCACCGTATTTCTTTATCTGGCTTTGAAGCGTTAGATAGTTTAGCGGCATGCTTCCCCTTGGTTAATCGAACATTTGTTTGAATTATACAAAAAGGCAGCCTTTCAGGCAAGTTACTGAAAGGCTGCCGGATCGGTGAGTGAAAAAATTACGGAGTCACAGTTGGCGTTGCTTGCGGGATTGCTGTTGGCGACAGGGTTTCAGCGATAACAGGGGTAATCACCATCGCGGGAACGTTCGGCAAGCCATCCACCAGTAAACGCCATGCCATATCCAGATCGTAAACGGCGATCACAGGGTAGGATTCCATATTGCTCAACGCCAGATCCAGCCTGTTGATAACGATCTTCAGGGCATTGGACTGGTCTGCGGCAATGGTGGAAAGCAATCCAAAGAGCAGATCCCGGGCGGAGGCAGCGTCGGATTTTGCCAAACCAAAATTACTCTGTGACATATACAACCGGCTGCGGCCGAGCAGCTCAATGGCGCGCGTCAGGGTTAACTGTTCAGCCACCTGGCTGGAAATTTCCAATTTGTGCGAATCCAGGCTGGTTTGCAGTGCTGCCTGCAGTTCATCCAATTTCACCAGCGCTTCCGAGTGCGTTTGGATTGATTGGTCGATGCTGTCTGCACGTGCTTCGAGGGTGGCAACACGTTCCTGCAAGGTCTTGAGGTCACTGGACAGTTTTTCCATGTCGGCAGCCTGTTGGGAGGTTAATGCGCTCACGCGCTCGGTGTTACTTTGCAGTGGATTGAGCACTTTCTCCTTGAACCAGGGAACGCCGAAATAGACCAGCGAAAATATTGCACCAAGGATGAGCAAGGCGATAAGGATGCGGAACAATATCTTTCCAATGGAGGCTTTCTTCACTTCAGGTTCAGGGTCAGTTTTGGCTTCAGCAACAGGTTCATCCGTTTGGGCGTAAGCCGCTGCGATTTCCGATTCAAGCGCAGCTTTGAGGGCATCAAATTTTTTGAATGAAAATCCCTTGACCCTCTTGCTATCTTCACGATCATTGATCGGTCGTGCAGCGATAATCACTTCCGCCATCTCTGCAGAAATCTGGGGATATTTGGTTAACTCTTCCACGCTGGAAGTATTCAGGAATTCAAGGATATCTTTCATCTTCACCTCTGGAATCAAAATAGCATCTCACGTTTGATTATACCGGATGGGATAAGTTTGCATCTCATTTCCTCTCGACGCTGATAATGGCTGGGGTATAATCGAGCCTGTTTGCGAGGAGACATGGATTTCATTACGATACTTTTAATCGCTCTTGGGTTGGCGATGGATTGCTTTGCGGTGTCACTGGGCATCGGCTGCAAGAGCTGTGATTGCACCGACCGTTACCGCTTCCGCCTGCCCTTCCATTTCGGGCTTTTCCAGGGAGGCATGGCGCTCATTGGCTGGGCATTGGGCAGTACCATTGTGGATTACATTGCAAAAATCGACCACTGGGTCGCGTTTGGACTGCTGGCTTTTGTAGGCGCTAAAATGATCGTGGAGAGTTTTTCCAACGGTGAAGAAAAGCGCCCTGGCGATCCTTCGCGCGGGGGCTTTTTGATAATGCTTAGTATTGCCACCTCAATTGATGCGCTGGCAGTTGGGTTGAGCCTGGCATTTATGGAAGGTTCCATCTGGATTTCGAGCCTGGTGATCGCGCTGGTATCCGCGGCTTTATCCTTCGCTGGGCTGTTGCTGGGAGGCAAGCTGGGGGACAAATTTGGCAAGCGCATGGAACTGCTGGGGGGGTTGATCCTTATTGGGATCGGGCTGCGGATTCTCCTCACCCATGTTTTCTGACAAAACTCTAACGCGCCTGTTCTTGACCCGCCATTTTAATGAGACTATAATTGGCGCGATAGTGAAATAAAGGAACAGAGGTGTAAGTATGCCGATATACACTTATCGGTGTGAAAATTGCGGTGTTCAGTTCGACCAGACACAGAAATTCTCAGACCCACAATTGACCAAGTGCCCCGAATGCGGTAGGAAAACCTTGCAAAAGGTTTATCAACCCGTGGGTATTGTATTTAAAGGATCAGGTTTTTATGCCACCGACCATCGCTCTCCATCAGGCGCAAGCCGGGCAGCCAGCGACAGAAAAGAAGAAAACGCAGAAAAAGCAGGAAAAGCCGAAACGATAACAGAAAAGACCGAATCCAAATCAGAACCCAAAGTGGAGCCTGCTGCACCAAAAGAATCGAAAGCAACTGCCGCAAAAGCAGCAACGGAATAGCCCTTATCGAAACTTCACCGAGATCCCGTAAGACGGGATTTCGGTTTTAAGCCAGGCAGGTATTATTGATAGGTTCCGTCAGTTCACTGATAGGAATTGATAGGTCCTCAAAACTAAACTAAAGTTATCACGTGAGGTAAGTTATGCAGAAATCAAAAAAAACCACATCGAGCAAGGCGAAGACTACGCGGGTTTCCGCCGAGCAGAAAAGGACACGCAGGCAGCAGGTTTTTTTAGCCGTTGTCGGTATCGTAGTGATTCTGGCAATGATCCTGTCGTTGGCGGTCCAATACTAGGAGAATTATGCTCAAGCACAAAAGAGGATTCTGGGTTGGCGGGCTGCTTGCTGCCGTCGCTTTCGACTTCCTGTTCTGGAAACAACCCTTTGGAATTTCGTTCATCATTTGGACACTTGTACTTCTGGTTGTAGGTTACCTGCTTGCCTGGCAGGAGCAAAAAAGACCGGCAAAGGTTAGTTGGGCGCTTAGCCTGCTGATCATTGGATTTGCCTTTGTGCCCGCCTGGCGGACTGAGCCGTTAACCCGCCTGGTCAGTGTTTCCCTGGCGCTTTCAGGTATGTTGTTGCTCGCTGCCACTTTCCTCAAAGGTCACTGGCCTTTTTACCGTCTTGTTGATTACATTACGGAGGTTGTGAAGGCATTCTTCGGTGGTCTTTCGGGTGCGATCCTGTTTGGATCACGCTTCCGGACTCCGCCCGTAACTGGAGAAGAACCTAAAAAGAAGTCCGGCAAGGGATGGGCAATTTTCCGCGGTGTGTTAATTGCGCTGCCGATAGTAACCCTCTTTGCCATCCTGCTTTCTTCTGCTGATCCGGTTTTTGGCGATTGGCTCAAGAAGATACTAGACCTTGAAAAGCTGCCGGAGTACCTGTTCCGCCTGTGGTACGTCCTGATGATCGGATCCTTCCTGGTGGGCATCTACCTGCATTCACTGTACCCCCGCAACGAAGCTGTGAAGCCTGAGACGTTGAAACCCTGGATGAACCCCTTCCTGGGATGGACGGAAACCGGCATCATCCTGGGAGCAATTGACTTGCTTTTCATCACATTTGTGATCATCCAGGTACGATACCTGTTTGGTGGTACTGCAAATATCAACGAAACCGGTTACACCTTTGCGGAATATGCCCGCCGCGGTTTTGGTGAGTTGGTGGCCGTCGCGGTACTCAGCCTGCTGGTTTATCTTGGTTTGAACACCATTTCAAAGAGAGAATCGCATGGATCCAAAATAGGCTTCAGCATGACCTCGATCCTGTTGATGGGATTGGTACTGGTGATGCTGGCGTCCTCTCTTCAGCGCTTAATGTTGTACGAAGAAGCCTATGGCTTTTCAGCGCTGCGCACGTATACGCATGTATTCATCTACTGGCTGGCAGCGTTGATCCTGGTGACGATTATTCTTGAGATACTTCGGCAGCGTGGTCGGTTTGCACTGGCACTGCTGGTGGCTACACTGGGATTTGCTATTACCCTGGCAACGCTGAATGTGGACACTTTCATTGTGCGCCAGAACGTCAAGCGCGCTGTGGCCGGTGAGGAGTTGGATTTCAACTACTTGCAGCAGTTGGGTACTGACGCCGTACCAGCTATGGTGAGTGCTTATCAAGATCCGGGTTTGCCGGCAAAGGCGAAAGAGGTTTTAGGGTTTGCCCTAGCCTGCCGCACCGCCACCTATGCGGCTGCGGATTACACTCCCATACCCTGGCAGGGATTCACAATCAGCGGGTACCGCGCTGAAAAACTTCTTAAAGAGAACACGGTTTTATGGAGCAGTTATAAAGTTTATGAGAGTCCCGATTGGGGAGATTCCATTCTGATCGGCGGTGAAGAATTCACCTGTATGGGTTACCAGCCGATGGATTAATGAATAAATTATCCGGGAATCTACAAGATTCCCGGTTTTTATTATCCTTCCCAGCCGTATTTTTCAAAATCGATTACACCTTCGAGGTTGAACACCACACCTTCATCTTCCAACAGGGTACGCTGAATGGCGGTGCCCATACCGAAGCCGTGCGGACTGACCATTCCCTTGGCGTTGATCACCCGCTGCCACGGGACGCCAAACTCTTCATGCTGGTTAGCCAGCGCAGCCAGGGCAAAGCCCACCATTTGCGCGGAGCAGCGTCCGACAATGCGCGAGATTTGCCCATAAGTGGCCACCTTGCCGGCAGGGATCTGGCGTACTACCGAATAAATGACATCATATAAGCGAGGTTCTTCCATGGAATTCCTCCGTAGTCACTATTATCTTATCTTAAAATGCCTTAAACACTTCATGGTAGAATGAACCCCATGAAAAGATGGAAATTTTGGCTGGGGTTAGCGATTAGCGTCGTTTTCATGTATTTTGCCCTTAAAAATTTAGAATTGGATACATTCTGGCAAGCGATGAAGTCTGCCAATTACTGGTGGATCCTGCCGGGAGTTGCAGTCTATTTCATCGCTGTATGGGTGCGGTCCTGGCGCTGGCATTACCTGCTAGGTCCGGTCAAGAAAATCCCCACAAGCGTGATGTTCCCGGTTACCTGCATCGGCTACATGGGCAACAACATCTACCCAGCTCGTGCCGGAGAAGTGCTGCGCGCGGTTGTCCTTAAACGCCGTGAAGGTGTGCCGGTTTCGGCATCACTGGCAACTGTGATCATCGAGCGTATTTTTGACGGCGTGGTGATGCTGGCGTTTGTCTTTGTCAACCTGCCGGCTCTTGCCAAGTTGTCCACCTCGGATTCCGGCTTTCTCGGAAATATCCAAAGCCTGGCGCTCATCGGCACCGGTGTTTTCCTGGGTGCTCTGGTCATCTTCCTACTGGCTGCGATGTTCCCCAAGGTCACAATCCGAATTGGGCAATGGTTCATCGACCGCCTGCTGCCAGTACGCATGCGCGAAAAGGCAACTGGAATCATGCACAGGTTCCTCGATGGGTTGGCCTCTCTGAGGTCTCCTTTTAATATCCTCATGGTATTTCTCACCTCAGTGGTTATCTGGCTGTTGGAAACGGTGAAGTACTGGTTTGTGATGCACGCGTTTACATTTACAGTCTCCTTCTTTGCCCTCATGCTCCTGAATGGGATTGCCAACCTGGCGACGACCATTCCCTCAGCCCCCGGGTACATAGGCACCTGGGAAGCGGTGACTAAAGCGGTGCTGGTGGCATTTGGTGTTGGCGGTTCAGAAGCCTTGGCGTATGCGGTGGTACTGCACGTGGCGTTGTGGCTGCCGATCACACTATTGGGAGCTTATTACATGACGCGCGAAGGCATCAAATGGGATGATTCACTGCGCAAGGAAACTCAGGTTTCCAGCGGTTAAGCGTTAATAAAACCCCGCGGTTTTTGGAGGATTATGGAATCGAAGCGAATTGGAATAATTGGCGCAGGTTTTGGCGGCATGACCGCGGCATTAGACCTGGTGAAAGCCGGTTATGACGTAACCATCTTTGAAGGTACTGGCGGCCCTGGAGGTCTGGCGGCAGGCTTTAAGGAACCTGAGTGGGAGTGGTCGGTAGAGAATTTTTACCACCACTGGTTCACCTCGGATGCACACATGTTCCGCTTGTTCAAAGAACTCGGGGTGGAAAAAAAGGTTTTGGTGCGCCACCCGACCACTGTTGTCTATTACAAGGGAAAATTCTATCCCTTTGATTCGATCCTGGCTGCGCTGCTGTATCCGGGATTAGGTTTTGGTATCGACAAGATCCGTTTTGGCCTTGTCGGGTTGTACCTGCGCCTGACCAACAACTGGAAACCGATGGAAAAAACCACGGTCGATGCGTGGATGCGCAAATGGGCTGGCGAAAAGGTTTACCGCAGCATGTGGGAACCAATGATCGTCGGTAAGTTCAGCGAAAAATACGCCAAGGTCGTCAATATGTCTTGGATGTGGGCGCGCTTTCATGTGCGTTCAACCAACCTGGTGACCTATGAGGGCGGCTTCCAGGGTTTTGCGGAAGATTTTGCGCGCGCCCTGCTGGAAAAGGGTGTGAACATCCGTTACAAGACCACCGTTGAAGAAGTTAAATCTGTTGGTCAAAAAGTTGAGCTTAAAGTCAATGGAATACAGGAAGTTTTTGACCGCGTGCTGGTAACCCTTTCTCCAGCGCAAATGGTGAAGTTGGCGCCGCAAATGCCCGAAGACTATCTAAAAGGTCTGCTGGGTTTGAAAAGCCTGGGGGCTGTGGCGTTGATCATCTCACTCAAGCATCAACTTTCGAGTGAGGGGTATTACTGGTTCAACCTGCCCAAGGCTGCCGGTTTTCCCTTTTTGGCGCTAGTGGAACATACCAATTTCCAGCCGGCAGATAAGTTTGGCGGCGAGCACATCATTTATTGCGGTGATTACCTTGAAACCGATCACGAGTATTTTTCGATGAACGCGGATGAGCTGCTGCAAAAGTTCTTGCCGAGCTTCGTAAAGTTTAATCCTGACTTTAAACCTGACTGGGTGCACCGTGCCTGGGTGAAGAAATCCTTTTATGCTCAGCCCGTTCCACTGGTCAATCACTCTAAAAACATCCCGGCAGTGGAGACACCACTTGAGGGAGTATACTTTGCCAGCATGTCGCAGGTTTACCCGTATGATCGCGGCACAAATTACGCTGTTGAAATTGCTCACAAGGCAGCTGACTTAATCAAAGACTCGTTTGCAGAATAGTTCCTTAAAAAAGGTTAGAGTTTGGTTATAAATATTAAGAATTCCAAATACCATTTTCAACGTAAAAAACACATAAGAGATGGTATTTTAGAAACCCGGTTCTTTTGACAAAATAACCCCATCCCTGCCAGTAAGCCTCGAATTAGGATAGTAAACCCCGTATATGGGGGTGTCAATAAGGTCCATCCACTGCCTGTTGGGGTGAAAATAATCAGAATCATTTAGAAATCTTAAAAAATGTATCGGAGTTTCTTAAGATTAATTACCTTAAAGAATCATAAACTTTTAATCAACCGTAGGGTAATCGCCTTGTTTGTGGGATTTCTTTCTGCTAAAATGAGTACATCGTAATTCGGGGACTCTATGGCATAGAATCCCAAAAGACCAACGTTTCGTCCAATTGAGTAATTGTCAGACCACATCCGCCGGTGGGTTAGCACTGCTGTACCTGGGGGAAGTGTGGAATTCTATACCATATGAAGGGACGCAGAGAATGAATCCTATTGATGCCTGGCAGGCCGCCATTGGCCAACTGCAAATGGAAATGTCCAAAGCGTCCTATGACACCTGGGTGCGCAGCACCGAAATGCTCAAATTTGAGCAGGGGACATTTACCATCGGCGTTTCCAATGCTTATGCGCGCGACTGGCTTGAATCCCGCCTGACTGGCACCATCACCCGCATCCTTTCAGGATATATCGAAGACACCCAAAAGGTAGAATTCATCGTCTGGCATAAGGATTATCAGCCGGAAGAACAACCCAAAGAATCGGTCCCAACACTTAATTTGAGCCAGGTGATCCCCCCCCCGATGCAGTCGGGATCTGCCCTGAATAGCAAGTACAACTTTGACAATTTTGTGGTGGGGGCATCCAACCGGTTGGCACATGCTGCCTGTATGGCTGTTGCAGAAAACCCTGCCCAGTCTTACAATCCCCTCTTTCTCTATGGCGGAGTTGGGCTGGGAAAAACCCACCTTCTGCACGCCATTGGCAATTACGCACGCAGCCATGGGCAGCAGGTACTGTACGTTTCGTCAGAGGAATTCACCAACGATTTGATCAATGCCATCCGCACCCATAACACCCCCGCCTTCCGCGACCGCTATCGCCGCATCGATGTGCTGCTGATCGATGACATCCAATTCATCGCCGGCAAGGAATCAACGCAGGAAGAATTTTTCCATACCTTTAATACACTTCACGGTCAGGATAAACAGATCGTGCTTTCCTCCGACCGTCCTCCCAAAGCCATGAATACGCTCGAAGAACGCCTGCGCTCACGCTTTGAGTGGGGGCTTACCGCTGATATTCAACCGCCTGACCTGGAAACCAGGATCGCCATTTTGCGCGCCAAGGCAGACCGCTCGAATCACAAAGTACCCGGTTCCATCCTGGAAATGATTGCGCGCATGTTCACCAACAACATCCGTGAGTTGGAAGGGGCGCTTACCCGGGTGATGGCTTATGCAGACCTGCGTGGCAAACCGCTCAACGAAGACCTGGTAACCGTGGCTCTCACTGACCTAATTCCGCAGCGCAACACATTTGAACCGTCCCGCGTTTTGGATGTAGTAGCACGCACATTTGGCATTACTTCTGAAAAGTTATTGGGCAGGAACCGCACCCGCGCGGTGGCTCTACCACGCCAGGTGGCCATGTACCTGCTGCGACATGAAGGCAACGTTTCACTTCCGCAAATTGGCGAAATGGTTGGCGGACGTGACCATACCACCGTCATCTATGCCTGCGAGAAAGTGGCTGATATGATTGAGCGGGATGAGCTTCTCAGACGCCAGGTGATGCAGATTCGTGACCAATTAAATGGCAAAACTGCAGTCAAATAACTTGACAAAACCTGTCCACTTTCATCCTGATTTCGTGCAAAAATAGGGTATAATACCCAATGCAATACAGATTGTTCGTTGTCATTAATTATTGAAAATTATTGAAACATCAATTTGTTCGGGCAGCAGTATTCGGAAGTACCCTCTTGGTTGAGGGGCAGTGTTCCAAAAGACATTGAATCTCCACATCTCTGGCTGTTACAGTTGCCGGGGATGTTTTGTTTACAAACTGATTTGACCTGATCCGCACTGGTTTGGCACAACCAAATTGCGGTTAAAAATACTTGTGCCCTGTGAAAAACAAGAAAGGTTTTTTAATGAAGCAACAAAAAAATGAAAATACCAACAAGGGAATCCTTCGGATCATCCCTCTGGGTGGATTAGGCGAAGTTGGCGCCAACATGATGGTTTACGAGTATGACAATCAGATATTGATTGTTGATACCGGCCTCATGTTCCCTGAAAATGACATGCTCGGGATCGACTACATCATCCCGGATATCAGCTACCTGGTGGCACGCAAGAACCAAGTTAAGGGTATTGTCATCACCCATGGTCACGAAGACCATACCGGCGCTATCCGGCACGTACTGGAAGAGATTAACGCCCCCATCTATGCTACCCCGCTGACTCGCGGATTACTGGAAGTAAAACTTGCCAAGAATGGCGGGTCTGTAAAAGCCAAATTGGAAACAGTACATGCTGGTGACCGGGTCAAGATCGGTCCCTTCACCGTGGATTTCTTCCACGTGTGCCACTCCATCCCGGATGCGGTTGGGCTGGGGATCGATACCCCGGCAGGACTGATCGTTCATACCGGCGACTATAAGTTTGACCATACCCCGGTGGATAACTGGCCGACAGATTATGCCAAATTGGCAGAGTTCCAACGTCGTGGCGTGATGGCATTGCTGGCAGACTCCACCAATTCAGAGCGCCCGGGTTGGACGCCATCTGAACGGATCATCGATGACGGTTTTGATAAAGTCTTCCGTGAAGCCAAAGGACGTGTGATCATTGCCAGTTTTGCATCACTCATATCCCGCATGCAGCAAGCCGCCAATGCGGCTGCCCGCCATGGTCGCAAGATTGCCTTCGCCGGCACCAGCATGGTGGATAATGTCAAGATCGCACGCAATCTGAATTATCTCAAGATCAACGAGAAACAAATCGTCAGCCTTGAAGAAGCACTAGGTATGAAAGCCAGCGAAGTTCTCATTATGTGCACCGGCTCACAGGGAGAACCGACCTCTATTTTGGGCAAACTCTCCATGGGCAGCCATCGTATTTTTGATATAAAAGAGGGAGACACAATCGTCCTCTCCGCTCACCCCATCCCGGGTAACGAAGAGAATGTCTACCGCACTATTAACCGCATGATGGAACGCGGTGCGGATGTGATCTACGAAGCTGTTGCCCCAGTGCATGTCTCCGGGCATGCCAGCCAGGAAGAAATGAAATTACTCCTGCACCTGGTGCAGCCGGATTATTTCATCCCTGTGCATGGCGAACTGCGTCAGCTAAAACAGCACGCAAAGCTAGCCCACCAGGTGGGCGTCCATGAAGACAATATCGCCGTGATCTTAAATGGTCAATCGGTCGAGTTTCAGAACGGTCGCATGCGCCTTGGAAACAAAATTCCAACCTCTTATGTATATGTAGATGGTTCAGGTGTGGGCGATATTAGTGAAGCCGTGATGCACGACCGTGAAGTCCTCTCTCAAGAGGGTGTGGTTGTGGTTAACGTGGCAATTGACAAGTTCACCAACAAACCGGTGAAACAGCCGGAAATTATAAGTCGCGGGTTTATTGCCTGGAACGATTCACAGGAAATATTAAACGGCTTGCGCAATCGAATTAATGACACAGCAGCCCGAGCCAATGGAAATATCCAAAAGGACCTGGAGCAAGCGGTAGGGAATTACCTCTATAGTGAAACACACAGGCGTCCGATGGTGCTGGTCAACGTGGTAAAAGCATAATCAAAACCTAAACACTCCCAGAGTGTAGTGTTTATTTTAGTGACTATTCAAATCGTTTGAGATCTTGCGATCGATCTTGCCCATGGGGTAATCGGTGAGGTGGTTAATCGCCACCCACCGGATTTCACTGGCATCCAAAGCCTGAGGCTCTCCGCTGACGATTGAGCAGTGAAAAGCATGCAGTGTAACGCGGAAATGCGTGTAGGCGTGTTTATAGATACCTAACTCTTCACCAACCGCAACGATGCAACCCAACTCTTCCGTGATCTCGCGCTCAAGCGCTTGTGAAAATGACTCTCCCATTTCCATTTTGCCGCCTGGAAATTCCCACATTCCTCCCAATAATCCTTTTGAAGGCCGGCGGGCGATCAGTACAGAATCCCCGTGCTGAATAACTGCAGCGCTCACCAGGTAATGCGGAATGGGAGGTTTCTCGATCATTACTGGTCGAATATCCTGTATCCGCAGCCGATTGGATTCACAGTATGTTGCTAATGGGCAATTGCCGCATTGAGGATTTCGCGGGGTGCACATGGTTGCGCCTAGGTCCATCACCGCCTGGTTATAATAGCCGGCTGATCCAGCCGGCACCAACTCACGCGCCAGCAGCCAGAATCTCTTTTCACCTGCAGGAGTATTAGCCGGGTAATCCAGGTTAAACACCCGTGCCAGCACACGCTTGACATTGCCGTCCAGCACAGCCTCGTTCTGCCCGAAGGCAATGGAGGCAATCGCCGCTGCGGTGTAATGCCCGATCCCGGGCAGCGAGATTAATTCTTCAACCGTTTTGGGTAGTGAACCCTCAAACTTATCGCATATAATGGTTGCGGCTTTGCGCAGATTGCGCGCCCTCGTATAATACCCCAACCCTTCCCATGCGGTTAACACATCCTGTTCACTGGCATCAGCCAGCGCACGGATTGAAGGAAAGCGTTCCATCCAGCGGTTGAAGTAAGGGATAACCGTTCCCACCCGGGTTTGTTGAAGCATGGCTTCGGAGATCCACACTGCGTAAGGATCGGGGTGACCACGCCAGGGCATTTGGCGGTGATATTTGGTATACCACTCCAAGAGAATGCGGCTAAACTGTGTTTTATCCATCAGGGGTTAAAACTGGAAAACGTTGCGGGCCGGGACAATCTTTTGAGTGTAATTCTCAATATAATCTAACAGCTTTGTATGCAAACTCGTCCACTCGGCAGAAGCCAGCATCTGGCGCGCGCGGTTAAGGCTGGGAAGTGTGGCACCGACAAGGATTTGCGGCTGGTTACCGAATACAGTAGCCCAGGCGTCAGTTAATTCCCAACCCAGGCGTTGAACTCCGGGGATGAACTCGCGGATCACGAATTCAAAGTATTCCTGTTCGTGCTCGGGCATGATATCCCAGGTCATGATCAATTTGACTGTCTGGGTCTGCTCGGTCATTATTATCCGCCGTTATTCTTTTGATAATCCAGCACCACGACTTTGGTTTCTTCCGGTAGTGAGGAGACATTGGGAATTTTGATGGATTGTAGAACCTCAAGATTGCCAAGACCCATTTCCTTAAGGAATTTTGTGAGAGATTCAAGTGCGAGTGTGGTATTACCGGAAGCCGGAGTTGCATAATGCATGGGGATGACGATATTGGGTTCAAGCAGGCTGATGACTTCGGTTGCCTTTATGGCTGTCAGGCTGCCGCCACCACCGACGGGAACGAGCGCAACATGCACTGGGCCAAATGCTTCCACTTCGGTTTGCGTGGGCACCCGGTTAAGGTCGCCCAGGTGCAGAACATTTATGCCATTGAATTCGAAAAGATAGAGAGTATTGCGGACTTCATCAACATCCTTTTTTGTGTGCCCATTGGTCTGAATACCCGTGACAAAGACACCGCCGATTTCAAATTCTCCGGGTCCGTCAATGAGATGTGGATCCCCTTTTACAGCAGAGGCAAAATTATGGCCGGGTGTATTATGGCTGACTGTGACGATATCTCCCTTCAGCTTTAGGGGTTCATAACCGACCTGACGATGGTCATAAGGGTCAGTCACCACAGTGGCTAATCCACGCTCGGTCAGTCTGAAACAAGAATGCCCGTACCAGGTTATTTCCATGAAGCCTCCATTTTCAGGCTTATTATACCTTATTGACTTGGCAGATAGTCAGCACCCGGGCATAAAAAAACCAGCCCTGTTATTACAAGGCTGATTTAGATTTAGCTTAGGTTTTATTAATTTTTCAACCGTTTTTGTTCCTGGGAGATAATACGCCGCAGGATGGCGAGTGAAGTGGCATAAGTGGAATCCATTCCTTCGTAAGAAAGAGCGCCTGCGCCTAAATTCTTGCCCTTACTGAGCGGGGTATCGGAGGCGTAGTGCAAAACGCCGATATCAAACGGTGTGCCTTGAAGATTTACGATTTCGTTATAGGGGTGGCGCTTGGGGCGCGTCATCTCGTAGACAGCGGAGAGGTAAGGTCCGGCTTCCATCTCGATATCTGTATAGCCTTCCCGGTATACCACATTCATCATTTGGGCATTCTGCAAAAAGGTCCCCAACACAGACATTGCTTTTTGATTGTCCAACACGGTTCCAAAGACCAGGTAGGGTGTCACATCTGCTGCCGTTAGGGCGTTCTGGAATAGATATGTATTTTGTGACTGCTCATCCTGCACCACGTTGGGGATCATCACGTCACCGCGGCGCCCGTTGAGAGTGGCAGCTTTGCCCATGATGTAAACCCCAAGAATATCACCAATATGTTCAGCTAATTTTATGAGGATGTTGTAGGCGCATAATCCAAGAGGGTAATCGATGTTGAGGATGAAGGCATCACTATTCTTCAGGAAGTCGCCGTTTTCACCGGTAGGAAGCAAGCGAGGATCGAATTGCGCCGGGTCGAGCTGGTTTAGCTGGATGATATCCGCTTCAACATCGAAGGAGTGAATGGCTGGAACCCGATACACTCCATGAGTGCTTTCAAATGTTGTCTGCTCATTAATAGAACCTTTCCCTTTGGGAGACTGTTGAAATTTCTTAAGTGCGTAATAAAGGAAATTTTCCAACGAGGAGGCAGTTGCTGATTCTTGTAAGGCTCTCCACTCTTCTTTCAAACCGGGGCTGTCCCCTGATTCCACATACCCTGAAATCGCATCCCTTTTAGTGAAGGCATACCCGGTAATCAAATTGGTGATACTGTGAGTATTGCTGGAGATAAAGTAGACCGGTCTTTCCAATAATTCGGGTTTTTGCCTTTCGATATGGTCCCACCACATTCGTGTTGCCCGCCAGTATTCGCTCAAAGAACCATCAAGTAAACGAATACCAAAGCTGCATTTCTGTTTCTTTATTAACGCAAACAATTCTGCTGTTTCATTACCCCAAATGATCTTCAACCGGGAGAGATCCTCATTTGAAATCCCAAGTTGATTGGCGGCATCTGCCTGCACTAACTCGTCTGCAGATTCAATTTTTGCAATCACACCCCCTGTGACCTTACTCAAAAGCGCATGCAGTTTATTCCACTCAATCTGGTATGCAGTGAGTACCGGGACGACGTCTTCAATATCAGAACGGCTGGCAATGAAAACTGCCAGGGTGTTCTTGCCGTCAAAAAAAGTTGGCCGGCGCCGCGCGCGGGCATAAACCTGTGTCCAGATCTCAACGTCTGTGTATCCCTGGTGGGCAAAAACCGAAGGGCTTTGACCCAGAACGATGGATTTTACCGACGGTATACATGGTGGTAAGCGCAAAATAGAATAGATGAAAGCAGATATATCCGGAGTGGCTTTTCGAGCGTCCATATGCAGCGAGGAATTCATCCCGGCATGCACTTCTTCTAGAGTTCGGATTTGCACTTCAGTTGTGGAGCGCAGTAGTGAATAGAGCGTGCGCAAGTAGAGATCAATTTCATCTGATGCTGACTTGGGGACTGTTCTTTCCATGGTTACCTCTGGGTAAATTGTAGCATGTGATAGGCACTTCAAAGGCATAGGAAATGAATTTAAAAAAATCCACACATAAAAAAACTAAAGAATCCTTATATAATTAAATACGAAGTATCAACTGCTTCGGCAAGGGGGAGGCAATTGGTATTTCTCTATCATGTCTATTGCTCAGTTGTTACACGGAGCAAGATGAAAGATTTTGAACTTACCAGGCTCCAACGAATAATACTTACAGTCGTTCTAACTGTGGTAATTATTCTATTGATTGGCCTGATTAGCTTCCGCACACAGATCTTCCCGGCCGCAATGCTTGGAACTCCCACACATGTTCACACAGGAGTACCGGATTCAGATAAAAGGATAATTCGTGTTGGAGGTGATGAAGCCTACCCGCCATTTTCATACCTGGAAAATGGTGAAGCCATGGGGTTTGATAACGATTTAATGCGGGCAGTTGCAGATGTCATGGGTGTTGAATTGGAATTTCACCTTTCGCCCTGGAATGAAGCCAAACAAGACCTACAGGATGGGAAAGTTGATGTGATCGGTGGTATGGCATATTCTACAGAACGGGACGAAGTTTATGATTTCAGTACCCCCCATAGCGAAATCTATTTCGACCTGTTTATCCGGAAAAACTCAGGTATTAGTGATATTCAGGATATTAATGGAAAGCAGATACTCATCCAGACCGGCGGAATCATGGAGGAATATCTGGAGAACAATGGTTATACTTTCACGCTTGTAAATATAGACACCCCGCTTGAAGCATTAAAATTGCTGGCAAGCGGCAAATATGATGGGGCTTTGCTGAATAAGATGCAGGGGTTTTATTTTATCAATGAGTATCACCTATCCAACTTGAAGTCGGTCGGGGAATACATTGAACAACGACCCTATGGCTTTGTTGTAACAAATAATGAGACTTTATTGCGCGAATTAAACCAGGCGCTTGCCATTGTAAAGATAACAGGCGTTTATGACCAGATCAGCAAAAAATGGTTCTACCTTTACACCCGCGAGAGCTTTTTTGAGCAAGCGCGTTACTACTTGTATGCCGGGGCCGGGTTATTGGCTTTTTCTTTGATCGTTGTATCCTGGCTCTGGGCGGTCAGGAAAACAGTAAAACGCCGGACATACGAACTGAAAGTCAGCGAAGAGAAATACCGCCACCTGATCCAAAATGCAGCTGAAGGCGTTATTGTTATCAGCGATGCAAGGATCGTTTATATAAATCCTATCGGGTGCGAGATCCTGGGTATTCCTGAAAAAGAGGATTACAGTCAATATCGCTTGCCAGATATCATTAATCAGGATGATCTGGAACCGGTTCGCCACAAATATGCACAAGCCATAAAAAGTGGAATTGATACCGTATTGGTTACTGCAAGAATTCTCAAAAATAGAAAAGAAATCCGCTGGATGAAAGCCAGTCTGGTAAGGATGGAATGGGAACAAAAACCTGCAGTGTTATGCTTCTTTACGGATATTACCGAAGAGAAATTTGCAGAAGACAAGATCCGTGCCAGTGAGGAGAGATATCGGCTTCTATTTACCAAATCTCCTGTCGGGCTTTTGTATTACGATAACTCATTGAAGATAACCAGCATTAATGAGATCATGACTCGCATCATGCGTTCCAGTCACAAACAGCTTGAGGGTAATGACCTTAATCAAATTCTAGATGCCCGGGTTTTACCGGCTTTTAGGGCTGTATTGGACCACGAAGAAGGGTATTACGAAGGTCCATTTAAGCCAGAAGGAACTCTTGTAAAGTCAGACCTATATATTACGCTTCACACAATCCCTCTTGTAAATGAGAAACATGAGTATAAAGGGGGAATTGCCCAGATCGAAGACATCACTGAACAGGTCAAGAGCGAACGCAAGATACAGCGGTTGGAAGAACGCTTTACAAAAGCTTTTTATACCTCACCAGATTCAATTAGTATCAACCGGGAAGCCGATGGAGTCTATCTTGATTTCAACCGCAGCTTTATCGAACTAACCGGGTATACCCGTGAGGAAATCTTTGGCAAATCTTCTTTATCCCTGGATATTTGGGTCAATCCCGAAGATCGCAGGAGACTGGTAAAAGGTCTACAGGAAAAAGGTGAGGTAAAGAATCTTGAAGCCGAGTTCAGAATAAAGGACGGTCGCATACTAACCGGCTTGATCTCTGCTAGTCTACTTGACGTTGATGGTGAACAATGCATTCTTTCGATTACCAGGGATATCTCGGAAATCAAAAAGGCGCAACTCGCAATCCAGGAAAGTGAAGAGCGGTATCGAACAATTTTTGACACTGTGCCGATATCCTTGTGGGAACAGGATTTTCTGACTGTTTATGATATGCTGGAAATGTTAAGGGCAGAAGGGGTCACAGACCTGGCAGGTTATTTGGACACTCATCCTGGAATTGTGGAAAAGGCTGTTCGATCTGTAATTATAAGAGATATGAATGATGAATCATTGGTTATTTTTAAGGCGAAATCAAAAGCAGAGTTGTTTTCAAGTATAGATGTTATGTTTAGCGAGAAATCCTACACTAACTTTCGATCAGAATTGCAGGCGATTTGGGATAAAAAGCTTATTTATAACGGCGAAACGATAAACCAAACACTTGATGGGCAACCAATAGTGGTCAATGTTACTTACAGGATTCCTGAGAAGCGCGAAGATTTTGCCCATATTCTAGTCAGCATATCGGATACCACGGCGCGCAAAGCGGCTGAAGAGCAGGTAGGGATGCAGGTGCAGCACCTGGCGGCGTTGCGGGCTGTGGATATGGCGATCTCTGCAAGTATGGATCTTCCGATAGTCTTAAGGGTGCTGCTCAACCAGGTGCAACAGCAGCTCAAAGTTCATTCTGCCTCTATCTTATTGTTCAACCATGAAACGCAAAAATTGGTATACGCAGCCGGCTCAGGATTCAAGAGCCGGGCGGTGGAAAGGACGAATCTGAGCCTGGGAGAAAGCTACGCTGGCAAGGCAGCTCTGGAACGGCGGATTGTGGCTGCAGATGACCTATCAACCAGCTTCTCGCAGTTAGCCACAGAGGGGTTTCGGGATGACGGGTTTACAGACTACCTTGGAATCCCGCTTATCTCCAAAGGCTCTGTCAAAGGGGTGCTGGAAATTTTCAACCGCGGAAAACTACCCCAGGACGCGCAGTGGATGAATTTATTGGATTCCATGGCCAGCCAGGCGGCTATTGCAATCGATAACGCGACATTATTTGACGATGCTCAGAAGGCAAATAATAATTTGCGGCAAGCGTACGATGCAACCATTGAAGGCTGGGCGCGAGCACTGGAATTGCGCGATGGCGATACAGAGGGTCACTCTAAGCGTGTAGCTGACATGACTGTCCAGCTTGCGCGTGAGGTAGGGATTAAAGAAGTGGATATGGTTGACCTTCGAAGAGGCGCATTACTACATGACATTGGAAAAATGGGAATCCCTGATACGATCCTCCTTAAGCCTGCTGCCCTGACTGATGAAGAATGGGTGATCATGCGAAAACATCCAGCCCTAGGGAAAGAATTACTTGAAACAATCGAGTTCCTCAAAAATTCGATGGATATACCATATTGCCACCATGAAAAATGGGATGGCACTGGCTATCCCCGCGGGTTGAAAGGCGAAGAGATTCCATTAACGGCCCGTGTTTTCTCTGTTATCGATGGCTGGGATGCGCTACGGTCGGATAGACCTTATCGCAAAGCGCTTTCTGATGCAGATGCCTGGAATATAATTGAAGATAATTCTGGTAAAGCCTACGAGCCTGATATTGTGCAAAAATTTAAAGACTTAATCAAGAAGGCGTGAGCCCAATTTGATCAGGCAAATCCCCTGATTGTGCTCCGGATTGGTGGGAACGGCTGATATTTACCAGGATAATTCCGAAAATCACTATAACACCTCCCAAAACCTGGATCAAAGATAAGTTTTCACTTGTAAGGGGGATGGCTAGCAAGGAGGTTAAAACGATTTGCGCTACCATTGTGGGTGAGACGATGGAAGCCGGCAGGTGACCCAGGGCATAAACAATGCTGGTATATCCAATCGCCTGGCAAAAGACACCGGTGGCAAAGAAAACCAAAAAAGTTTCCCAGGGATAACCGGTAATTGGAATGCCTTGTAGAAGATTGTAGCTGAACAGAAGCAATGCGCTTACAGCATAGATTGCCCAGGAAAATCTCCATAAGGATCCTGAGCGCCTTCCAACCTGCGTGACCAGGAAATACCCCGCATAAAACAGGCTGGATGCAAAGGCGAGTCCATCCCCAAGTCCCAACTGGGGATGCGTTAGGAAATCTGAACCCAGGATAACCCCTGCACCTCCCAGAGCCAGGGTCAGCCCTAGCCAGAACCAGCGATTCAAACGTTCACGCCATACAACAACCGCAAACAACGCAACCCACAGCGGAGACAAATTATTGAGCAAGGTGCAATTGGCAATGCGGGTAAGGTTTACCGCTGTATTCAGGGTGCCGTGATCCAGAGCAATAAAGAACCCTGATAACAACAACCAGAGCCAGCCAAATTTGGGTTTAAGGAGTAACCCTCCTTTTTCACGGATCGCCAGAGGGGTCAACACAACGGCAGCTATTCCCATCCTGTAGGCAGCAGTTACTGTACCGGGGGCATTTGCCCAGCGGACAAAAATACCGGTCATGCTGAGAGCCACCAGTCCTATGCCCAGTGCCAGATAAGGAGGGAATTGTTTTTTTAATGGTTTCATTAATGAGTCGCGATTTTTCCGATGCTGGATTAAGTGAATTATTTTACTTATTGCCAGGCAGGTTTCTTTTTATATATTCTTTTTGTTTTGTCTTTGCCAATAACCAAATATAAGCAAGGTCAAAAAAGAAGATCAACCCGCCGGTGACCAAAACGAAACGATTGGCCGCCATGTATCCGCTGATCCCCAAAACACCCATGAAAATCGTCGGAGCAAGGGTGCCTATGCATTTGCTGATGGCAATGAGCAGAGATTGACCATCACTGCTGCTGCGTTGAATAAGCATAACAATAAACAGGATGGACATAAGCAAGTTTTGCAGAAATGCAGAGTATACCGCACCCATCCAAAGACCGAACTCAGCAATAAACACGTATTGAAGTATGAACGCGCTTGCTAACCCGACTGTTCCCCACACAAAAAACCAGGCGGGATGAAAGTGCGATGGAAAATATTTGCGTCCATAACGGAAAAATGTATACAACAACCCCAGGTCGAGCAGGAACCAGACAAAATTTATTCCAATTTGCAGGGTGAGTCCAGCTTCGCGAAATCCGAGGGTAGCATGCAGGAATTCCCAGGCAATATTGAGCGCGAGTGCCCAAAACGGCATGGCATAAGATTTGTCACGCACACCGATCCTCATGCTGACGACATAAACGATCGTCCAGGCAATTCCACTAAGTAGTATCAGAAAAGATCCGATATTCACAAGGATACCTCTTGATAAATCATTGGAACAATTGTACAGTGTATTCAGGTTTTTGGAACAGAAAGAGGTTAAAATGACAATCTGTTGTTGCATCTTGTAAAAACTTTTGTACAATGAAAACAGGTGGAATTGATGTGGTCGATTGTTATTGAAAGGACAACCATGAAAAAGGTCATTCTATCTATCTCGATCTTACTGCTCGTTTTTTTACTTTCTGGATGTGTAACCATCCTTTCATCCGATACCACGGTTAAACTTGATAAAACTGAACAATGGGAGATTACACAGACCCTCCTTTTTGAGGGAGCATCCTTTAAGGAATACGGGCAAACTGTAACAGATGGTCTAAATACCCTGGTAACTGATGGCGAAATTTCTGGTCTCGATATTACATTTAAACAACTTCCTGAACGTGAGGGGAACATACCCTATACGATAACCATCAAAGGGGCGGGGATTGGCAAGCTGAACGAAACCCTGGGCAGCGCTGAAGGCGGTACCCCGGCTTTTACTAAAGTTACGGTAAACGGCGAGACGGTTTACGGTTTCCAGATGGACTCGGCAACGATGAGCAGCGGGGGTCTGGATCTTGGGTATTCACCCGAATTTACCTTCACAGTAGAGGGAATGAAAGTGCTGGAAACCAATGGGAAGAAAAACTCATCCACTTCAGTGACCTGGGAGAATCCACTTGAAGTGATGACCGCTACGCTTTCCCCGGATGTCTCCGGTGGTTCATTCGCCTGGTGGATCATTCCGGTTGGAGTGGTTGGATTGGCAGCGCTTGCGTTTTTAGTTCTGCTTTTGCTAGGTGTGTTCAAGAAAAAGCAACCTCAACCCCAGTACACTTACCCTGTTGGATATACGCCAACCGTACCGCCACCGCCACCACCCATGCCTTCGGCAGTAGCTCCACCATATACCCCCAGACCTGTGGTCGTTGCTCCTCCTCCGCAACCAATGCCTGTGCCCGTTCCACCCCCACCGGTAGCCCCGGCACCCGTACCACCTCCCGCTATGCCCAGTTCCATGCGAACCATAAACGCTCCCCGCGGAGGACAGGTGGAATCAACTGGAGAGGAAACTATCATGGGACAACATTTCCCATCAGTGTCTCTGAGCGGTGATGATCCTTCAAAGACGCCGCCAGAAAAGAAATAAGAATAACCAAAAATCCCGCCAGCCTGGCGGGATTTTTTATCTGATGGTATCAACGAGTTTGGGAAGTTGCGACAACCTGGATATTTCCTTGTCTGGTTTTATCTTCTTTTTTACGCGCATGTTTTCAGGGCGTCGTGCCCGCCTGGAGATCCAGACGGCGTAAATACCAACTTCCTGCGCGCCAAGTATATCTGCTCCCAATGTATCGCCGACCATAAGCGATTCTTCAGGTGTGGATTTCATAAGCGACAGGGCTTTGTTGTAGATCCTGCGGTCTGGTTTGCGGATACCCTCTTCTGCAGAAATAACGATGGCATCAAAATATTGCCGCAAATTGGCATTATCCACCAGATTATTCAAATCTTCAGTATTGGAAGCGTTGGAAATGATACACATGCGGCAACCGCTTTGTTTTAATTCAGCCAGGGTATGGTGAGTGTCTTTCTCAAGATGCCAGTGTGCCTCGGTGACCTTGTACATAGCCGCAATAGCCGCTTTGAGAACTTCCGGCGATGCAGGCGGCAGATCAAAACAAGCCAAGGTGCGATTCACAAATAAGCTGACAGG
>Ga0209450_10000372_pt1 | contig 23661 bp, 17 predicted proteins | sample FrelakmetLWP11LW_FD_187149 | JGI IMG/M metagenome (GOLD analysis project Ga0209450, IMG submission 187149) | Freshwater lake sediment microbial communities from the University of Notre Dame, USA, for methane emissions studies - LWP11 LW (SPAdes)... | ecosystem: Environmental > Aquatic >...
CAGCGTGTCGAGGTAGGTGCGCGCCATCGAGTACTCGCCGCTCGCCTCGTTCATGCGCTCGAGGCGCTTCAGTTCCTTGCGGGCGTGCTCCTCGATGTCGGGCGGCATGCCGGCCTTGGTGATGGCTTCGCCGAGCTCGGCGACCTCCTCGCCGCCGCTCTCGTCGCCCAGCTCCTTCTGGATCTGGCGCAGCTGCTCGCGCAGCACGATCTCGCGCTGGCGGTCGTCGATCGCCTCCTTGGTCTGCTGCTCGATCTGGCGCGACAGCCGCAGCACCTCGACCCGCCGCGACAGCAGGCCCGCCACGCGTTCGAGGCGGTCGCGCAGGTCGGTGACCTCGAGCAGTTCCTGTTTCTCGGCGGGCTTGATGTCGAGGAAGCTGGCGATGGTGTCGGCGAGCGTGCCGGGCGACTCGATCGCCTGCAGCGAATTGGCCAGCTCGGCCGGCGCCTGCGGCAGCAGCGAGATCGCCTCCATGGCCTTCTGCTTCAGGTGCAGCGCGCGTGCCTCGACCTCCGGGTGCGCGGCGCCGGTTTCGTTCAGGTACTCGACGCGCGCCACCAGGTACGGGAAACCGCCTGCGGCGTCGAGCACGCGGAAGCGCCGCTCGCCCTGGCAGACGAGGTGGTGCGTGCCGTCGGGCGCCGTGATGTAGCGGACGATGCTCGCCACGGTGCCGACGCGGTGCAGGTCGTCGAAGCCGGGGTCATCGGTCTGAGGGCTCTTCTGCAGCAGGAAGCCGACCTTGGCCTCGGCGCGCACCGCTTCCTGGGCGCCGGCCACGGTCTTCTCGCGCTTGATCGCCACGGGCAGGATCACGCCCGGGAACAGCACCATGTTGCGCACCGGCAGGACGATCAGCATGTCGTCCGGCAGACTGGGGGCCGGACGGCGCTCATCGGCAGCGGGGGCGGCGGGGGTGTCGTTCGTGCTCATCCGTTCACCTCGGCCCGCTCAGCGGCGGACCAGCAGCAGCTGCAGGCAACCATTCGAAAGCTCCTGCCCGGCCAGGTGCCAGTGGCCGGCGGGGAGGGCCAGGCGCCGCTCAAAGCGGCCGTGAGGGATTTCGAGCCGCTGGATCGCCGCGCTGGCCAGCCGGCGGGGCAGGCGGCGCTCGCCGCGCACGACCAGTTCCCCGGGGGCGAAGACCAGCTCGATCCGTTCGGAGGGCACGCCTGGCAGCGCAACCTCGACGAGGATTTCGTCACCGTCGGCGAACACGTCCACGGGGGGTTCCCAGCTGGCGCGCGCGGCGCCGCCCGCCAGCCGGAAGAACTGGCGCTGCAGTCGCTCGGCCTGCTCGAGCAGGTCGACTGTTTCGCCCCACATCCAGGGGCCGGTGTTGCGTCGTGCCATCGCGGAAGTCCGTCGTGTGCGTCCGTGCGGCCTGAGGTGGGGGCGCAGGCCGGCGGATGCAATGGGAAGGGGACGGGAAAGCGAATAGGGGATAGCGGTTGGCGGACAGTGATCGGAAGTGGCCTTCGAGATGGCGCCGAATAACTCAGACAATATTAATAAAAACGCCTGATACGTTTATTCGAATGCTATTTCACTAAATAAAGCTTGATGATTGAGTGGCTCTTCCAGCGGGCTGGAAAACTCCCTATGCTTGCCCGGTGCCGCGCTGCAATCCCGAACGTTTCGACGCCGGCTTCTACCGCCGCTTCTATCTTGACCCGCGTACCCGCGTGGCGACACGGGGCGAGATGGCGCGCCGTGCGGACCTGGTGGCGACCTTCGTCCGGCACGGCGAGTACCCGGTCCGGCGCATCCTCGACCTGGGTTGCGGACTCGGCCTGATGCGGGCCCCGCTGGCGCGTCATTTCCCCCGGGCGAGCTACACGGGCGTCGAGGCGAGCGAGTACCTGTGCGAGCGCTACGGCTGGCGGCAGGGATCCGCGGCGACCTTCGACAGCCCGAAGCCTTTCGACCTGGTGATCTGCTACGACGTCCTGCAGTACCTCGACACGCGCGAGGCCGCAGCCGCCCTGCGCAATCTAGGCCGGCTCTGCCGCGGGGTGCTCCATTTCGGCGTGCTCACCACGGAGGACTGGGAGCTCTACTGCGACCAGCGCAACACCGACCGCAACGTCCACACCCGGACGGGCGCGTGGTACCGGCGGCGCCTGGCACCGGCATTCATCAACGCCGGGTCCGGCATGTTCGTACGGCGCGGTGCCCCGATCCACCTGTGGGAACTCGACCAGGTCGAGGTCCGGCGTGACCGGCGTGCCGGCTGAGCCCGGCCGCGACCATGGTCGTGCCTGCCGACCGCTGTCGTGCCTGTACAATGCAGCCCCTCCGCCCCGACCGCCGGTTGCACCTGATGCGCCTGACTCCGCTGCGCCTGCTCGCCCTCGCCCTGCCGCTGCTTGCACTGGCGGGCTGCGCCTCCCGGGGGCCGTCGTGCAGCGGCGACACCGACTACCTGCAGGCCACGGAGCGTCCGCCGCTGCAGTTGCCGCCGGAAGTGACGCCAACCGAGCGCCTGCAGCCGCTGCAGATTCCGCCCATCGATCCCGAGCCCGACAAGCTCGACCCGGTGCCACGGTGCCTCGACCAGCCCCCGTCGTATTTCGCACGCAAGTCCGCCACGGTCGAGGGCTCGGCGCTCGACGCCGTGCGCGCGTGGGCCGCGGCCTGGTCCGCAGGCGAGGTCGACGCGGTCATGCGCGCGTACTCGCCCAGCTTCCAGGCGCCGGGCGTAGGGGGTGCGGACACCTACCTCCGCCTCGTGCGCCAGCAGGTCGAGACCGGCCAGGCGCCCGAGGCTCAGCTCGAGGATCTGACGTCGACGACCGTCAACGCCGACCGGCGGCTCGTCACTTTCACCCAGCGCTTCGGCGACGAAGCCGTACGCAAGGAAATGACCATGGTTCGCGAGGGCGACGCCTGGCGCATCGTGGCGGAGCGCACGCTCTAGCTGCCTTCGCCCGAGTGCGCTGCGCACCCCCGCCGGCCGGAAATTCACCGTGAGAAATACCTCGCTCCTGAGCAACATCAGCCTTGCCCCGGGCACGCTGCGCGCCGTCCTGCTCGACCGGCTGACGCGCTCCCTCGGCAAGCACCCCGACACCGCTACGCAGCGCGACATCTACGACGCCCTGTCGCTCGCGGTGCGCGAGGAACTGGCCGGCCGCTGGCTCGCCACCCAGCGGCGCGTGTCCCAGGCGAGCGTCAAGCGCGTCTGCTACCTGTCGGTCGAGTACCTGCTCGGCCGCTCGCTGATCAACGGGCTGTCGAGCCTCGACGGCGAACTGGTGCAGGAGGCGCGCGAGGCGCTGAGGGAGCTTGGCTTCGATCTCGACAAGGTCGCGAAGGAAGAGATCGACCCGGGCCTCGGCAACGGCGGCCTCGGCCGTCTCGCGGCCTGCTTCCTCGACTCGCTCGCCACCACGCAGTACCCGGCGGTGGGCTACGGTATCCGCTACGACTACGGCATCTTCACGCAGGCCATCGACGAGGATGGTCGCCAGCGCGAGAGCGCCAGCAGCTGGCTCCGGCAGCGCAACCCGTGGGAGATCCAGCGCGGTGACGCCCGCTACGTGATCCGCTTCGGCGGCCGCTGCGTCGCCGCGCAGGACTCGCAGGGCCGCACCCGCTACCGCTGGGTGGACACGCGCAACATCTGGGCGGTCGGCTTCGACCAGTTCATCCCCGGCAACCGCAGCCCGACGGTCAACCACCTGCGGCTGTGGGCCGGTCGCGCCATCGCGCCGTTCGACGTCGAGGCGTTCAACGCGGGCCGCCACGCCGAGGCGTCGGCCGAGGACGTCGAGGCCAAGAACGTCTCGCGCATCCTCTACCCGGACGACACCACGCCACAGGGCAAGGAACTGCGCTTCAAGCAGCAGTATTTCTTCGTGAGCGCGAGCCTGCAGGACATGCTGGCGGAGCATCTCGCCGAGGAGCGGCCGCTCGAGTCGCTGCCCGATGCCTGGGCGATCCAGCTGAACGACACGCACCCGGCGCTCGCCATTCCCGAGCTGGTCCGCCTGCTGGTGGACGAGCACGAGCTCGAGTGGGAGCGCGCGGTCGACATCACGCGGCGCGTGTTCTCGTACACGAACCACACACTGCTGCCGGAGGCGCTCGAGGTTTGGCCGGTGGCGTTCTTCGAGCGGATCCTGCCGCGCCACCTGCAGATCGTCTACCTGTTCAACCGCGCCCTGCTCGACGAGGTGTCCGTGCGCCACCCGCACGACCATGAGCGCCGCAGCCGTCTGTCTCTGATCGACGAAGGACACGGGCGGCAGGTGCGCATGGCGCACCTCGCCGTGGTGGCGAGCCACACCGTCAACGGCGTGGCGAAGCTCCACTCCGAGCTGATGAAGCGCACGATCTTCGCGGACTTCGCGGAGCTCTTCCCGGACCGCTTCACCAACGTCACCAACGGCATCGCCGTGCGGCGCTGGCTCAAGCAGTCGAACCCCGGCCTCTCCAGCCTGCTCACCGAGCGGCTCGGACACGCCTGGGAGAACGACCTCGAGGAACTCGAGCGGTTGCGCTGGGCGGCCGACGAGCCGGAATTCCGCGCGCGCTTTGCCGCCATCAAGGCCGACAACAAGGTCCGCCTCGCCGAGGTCATCCAGCGACGCATCGGTGTGGAGGTGGACCCGGCGTCGCTGTTCGACGTGCAGGTGAAGCGCATCCACGAATACAAGCGGCAGCTGCTCAACCTGCTGTACGTGATCACCCGCTACAACCGCATCCGCGCCAACCCGCAGGGCGACTTCGTGCCGCGCACGGTGGTGTTCGCAGGCAAGGCGGCGCCCGGCTACGTCATGGCCAAGGGCATCATCAAGCTGATCAACAACGTCGGTCGCGTGGTGAACTCGGACCGGTCGGTGCGCGGGCGGCTGAAGGTGGCCTTCCTGCCCGACTACGACGTGTCGCTCGCCCAGAACATCATGCCGGCGGCGGACCTGTCCGAGCAGATCTCCACAGCGGGCATGGAGGCGTCCGGCACCGGCAACATGAAGCTGTCGCTGAACGGCGCACTCACCATCGGCACCCTCGACGGCGCCAACATCGAGATCCGCGAGCAGGTCGGTGCCGACAACATCTTCATCTTCGGCCTGACGGCCGACGAGGTGGCCGAGCAGCGGCGCCGCGGTTATTCGCCGTCGGAGGTTGCTGGCGCGAACCCGGAACTGGCCGCGACGCTCGAGATGATCGACTCCGGCTACTTCACGCCCGGCAACCTCGCCGACGGCAAGCCGGTCGTGGACCGGCTGCTGAGCGAGGGCGAGCCGTACTTCGTGCTGGCCGACTTCGCCGCCTATGCCGCCGCGCAGGATGCCGTGGACGCGCTGTATCGCCAGCCCGACGAGTGGCAGCGCAAAGCGGTCATCAACACGCTCAGCATGGGCATCTTCTCCAGCGACCGCAGCATCCGCGAATACGCGCAGCGCATCTGGCGCATCAAGCCGGTGATCTAGGCGTGGCAGCAAAGCCGACCCTTTCCGCTGCCGACATCGACGCGCTGATCCAGGCGCGCCACCCCCAGCCGCGCTCGCTGCTCGGCTACCACGAGGTCGCGCGCGAGGACGAGCAGCCGGTGTGCCTCGTGCGCGTGCTCGATCCGGACGCGGTGCGGGTCGAGGTGCGCTGGGAGGACGACGGCGGCCCGGCCGTGCCGCTCGCGTGTATCCACCCGGCCGGCCTGTTCGAGGGCCGCGTGCCGTTCCGCCGGCCGCTGCAGCCGTACCGGCTGCACGTCCGCTACCGCGACGGCCACGAGCTCACCAAGCACGACCCGTACTATTTCGCCCCGCAGCTGTCGGATTTCGACCTGTACCTGTTCGGCGAGGGCAACCACTACAGCATCTACTACAAGCTCGGCGCGCACCCGACGGTGATCGATGGCCTGTCCGGCACGCGCTTCGCGGTGTGGGCGCCGAATGCGGAGCGCGTGAGCGTGGTGGGCCCGTTCAACCTCTGGGATGGCCGACGCCATGCCCTGCAGGCGCGGGGCTCGTCGGGCATCTGGGAACTGTTCATCCCGGGAGTCGGTCCAGGCACCGCCTACAAGTACGAGATCCGCGCGCGCGACGGGCGCACGCTGCTCAAGGCCGACCCGTACGGGTTCGCCATGCAGCTCAGGCCCGCCAACTGCTCGGTGGTCGCCGAGCTCGAGGGCTACGAGTGGCGCGACGGCGACTGGATGCGTTCGCGCGCCTCGGCCAACGCGCTGACGCAGCCGATCAACATCTACGAGATGCACCCTGGCTCGTGGCGGCGCGACTACGGGCGCACGCCCCAGTTCCTCAACTGGCGGGAGCTCGCGGACGAGCTGGTTCCCTACCTGCTCGACATGGGCCATACGCACGTCGAGCTGATGGGCGTCGCCGAGCATCCGTTCGACGGCTCGTGGGGCTACCAGGTGGCGGGGTACTTCGCGCCGTCGGCCCGCTTCGGCACGCCGCAGGATTTCATGCACTTCGTCGACCGCTGCCACCAGGCGGGCATCGGCGTGATCATCGACTGGGTACCGGCGCACTTCCCGCGCGACGACCACGGCCTGTCGAGCTTCGACGGCACGGCGCTGTACGAGCACGAGGACCCGCGGCTCGGCGAGCACACCGAGTGGGGCACCAAGATCTTCAATTACGGCCGCCACGAGGTGCGCAACTTCCTGGTGGCGAACGCGCTGTACTGGCTCGACCAGTACCACGTCGACGGCCTGCGCGTGGACGCGGTCGCCTCGATGATCTACCTCGACTACAGCCGCAAGCCGGGCGAGTGGGTGCCCAACCGGTATGGCGGGCGCGAGAACCTCGACGCGATCGAGTTCCTGCGCCAGCTCAATACCGCGGTCGGCCGCTATCACCCGGGCGCGCTCACCTTCGCCGAGGAGTCCACGGCATTCCCGGGCGTCACGCGTCCCGCGCACCTGGGCGGGCTCGGGTTCCACTTCAAGTGGAACATGGGCTGGATGAACGACACGCTGCGCTACGCCGGGCACGATCCGGTGCACCGCCGCTACCACCACCACCTCATCACGTTCTCGTTCGTGTACGCCTGGTCGGAGCACTTCGTGCTGCCGATCTCGCACGACGAGGTGGTGCACGGCAAGGGCTCGCTGCTCGACAAGATGCCGGGCGACGAGTGGCAGAAGCGAGCCAACTACCGCTGGTTCCGCGCCTTCATGACCGCGCACCCGGGGAAGAAGCTGCTGTTCATGGGCAGCGAGTTCGGGCAGTGGCGCGAGTGGCGCGACGAGCACTCGCTCGACTGGCACCTGCTCGAGGATCCGAAGCACCGCGCCCTGCAGGCGCTCAACCGCGACCTGAACCGCCTGTATGCTTCGCTGCCGGCACTGCATGCCGGCGACTCGGACCCGGCAGGGTTCGCCTGGATCGACCTGCACAACGCCGACCAGAGCATCTTCGCGTTCCTGCGTCGCGACCCGCACGACCCGCACGGCGCGCCGCTGGTGTGCATCATCAATGCCACGCCCGTGCCGCGCGACGACTACTGGGTCGGCGTGCCCGAGGCTGGCGAGTACCGCAGGCTGCTCGATACCGACGCCGTCGCCTACGGCGGCTCGGGGTATCTTGCGGTGGACCGGTTCGCGACGGACGCACACCCGGTGCACGGTCATCCGTTCCGGCTGCGTCTCTCGCTGCCGCCGCTGTCGGCCGTGTTCCTGCGCCCGGAGCGCTGACCGTTGACACAGGGCGCTGAAGATTCCGTGGTCGACGCCGGGCCGTTCCTCGAAGCGGGCTCGCCGCAGCCGCTCGGCGCGAACCTGACGCCGCGCGGCGTGAATTTCGCGGTCTTCTCGGCGCACGCGCGGCGCATCGAACTGTGCCTGTTCGATGCCGCGGGGCGCGAGACGGGGCGCATGGCCCTGCCCTCGCGCACCGGCGACATCTGGCACGGTCTGTTGCCCGCGCAGTTCGGCGGCGCGGGCACCCTGTACGGTTACCGCGTGCACGGTCCTTACCTGCCGGGCGATGGCCACCGCTTCAACCCGGCGAAGCTGCTCGTGGATCCGTGCGCCACCGAGGTGGTCGGCGAACTCACCTGGCACCCGGCGCTGTGCGGCGCGGAGCCAGGGAACGACTGGTTGCCGGACGAGAACGACAGCGCGCCGTACGTGCCCCGCTGCCGCGTCGTGGACCCGGCCTTCGATTGGGGCGGCGTGCACGCCCCCAGCGTGCCGTGGCGCGACACGACCATCTACGAGTTGCACGTGAAGGGCTTCACGCAGCGCCACCCCGGACTGCCCGAGCACCTGCGCGGCAAGTACCTCGGCCTTGCGCACCCCGTGGTCATCGATTACCTGCGCAGGCTCGGCATCACCACCGTCGAGCTGATGCCGGTGCAGACGTTCGTCAGCGAGGAGTTCCTGGTCCGCAGGGGCCTCCCCAACTACTGGGGCTACAACCCGCTCGCCTGGTTCGCGCCCGATGCGCGCTACGCGGTGGTGGACCCGGTGGTCGAGTTCAAGACCATGGTGCGCGCGCTGCACGATGCCGGCATCGAGGTGGTGCTCGACGTAGTGTTCAATCACACCGCCGAGGGTAACGAGGCCGGCCCGACCCTGAGCCTGCGCGGCTTCGACAACCTGACGTACTACCGCCTGGTGCACCAGAACCGCGCCCAGTACAAGAACTTCACGGGCTGCGGCAACACGGTCAGCTTCGATGACCCGGCGGTGCGCGCGCTGGCGCTCGACTGCCTGCGCTACTGGACCGACGAGATGCGCGTGGACGGCTTCCGATTCGACCTAGCCACGGCGGTCGGCCGCGATCCCGGCGGCTACAACCACAACTCGCCGTTCTTCGCCGCGCTGCGCTCCGACCCCGTGCTCGCCTACGTCAAGATGATCGCCGAGCCCTGGGACATGGGGCCGGGCGGCTACCAGCTCGGCCATTTCCCGGCCGGCTGGTCGGAGTGGAACGACCGCTACCGCGATACCGTGCGCGCCTTCTGGCGCGGCGACCGCGGGCTGGTGGGCGGCTTCGCCGAGCGCTTCGCCGGTTCGAGCGACCTGTTCCGCCAGCACGGGCGCAAGCCGACGGCCAGCGTGAACTTCGTCACCGCGCACGACGGCTTCACGCTGAACGACCTGGTCTCCTACAACGATCGCCACAACGATGCCAACCTCGAGAATGGCGTCGACGGCCACTCGCACAACCTGAGCTGGAACTGCGGCGCCGAGGGACCGACCGAGGATGCCGGCGTGCGCGGCCTGCGCGCGCGCCAGATGCGCAATTTCCTCGCCACGCTGTTCCTGTCGCAAGGCGTGCCGATGCTGCTCGCCGGCGACGAGTTCGGGAACACGCAGTCCGGCAACAACAACGCTTACTGCCAGGACAACGAGCTCGCGTGGCTCGACTGGAGCCTGCCGGAGCGCAACGCCGCCCTGCTGCGCTTCGCGCGGCGTCTGGTGGACCTGCGCCGCTCGCGGCTGTGGCTGCGCCGCGATACGTTCCTCAAGGGAACGCGCAGGGGCACCCAAGCCAAGGACGTGTCCTGGCTGCATCTGTCGGGACGTGAGATGACCGACGCCGACTGGAACGACAGCCACCTGCGCGCGATCGCCGTGCACATGAGCAGCTCCGCGTCCCGTGGCCCGACGGGCGGCGATCTGCTGGTCGTCTTCAATGCCGACGATGCCGAGGTCGCGATGCCGCTTCCGGCACCTCCGGCCGGGGCAGCCTGGCGCGTGGTGTTCGACACGAACCGCGACGAGCCGCCGGCGGATTCGCCCGGGCTCGACGACAGCCACCTGCTGCGCGTGGCGCCACGCAGCACCGTGTTACTGGAGTCGCAGTCGCCTTGAGCCAGACCTTGCGACGACCTGCCCGCTCAGGCATCGTCGCCACCGTTGCGGATGGACCCTACGCATGCTCGAATCCCTGCTCGACCAGCTCGCGCGACAGCGCGGCATCGGCGACGCCTACCACAACTACCGCGGTGACCTCATGTGGGTCAGCCGCGCATCCAAGAAGGCGATCCTCGATGCGATGGGCTGCCCGACCGGGGATACGGCGGCGATCGCGCACGCACTGCACGAGCGCGAGTCCGAGCGCTGGCGCTCGGTGCTCGGTCCGGTGGTCGTGGTGCATCCGGGGCGCTCGAACGTGACGATTGCCGTGGCGGTCGACGAGCTGGACCGGGCCGTGGAGTGGCGCGTCATCCTCGACGGTGGCAGCGAGCTGCACGGCCGGGTTCGCGCCCGCGACCTGCCCGAGCTGGAACGCGGCCAGCTTGACGGCTGCTGGCAGACGCGCCGGGCCCTGGCGCTGCCGGAGGACATCCCGCACGGCTACCACTCGCTGCGCGTCACGGTGGAGGGCGGTGCCGGCGCGGAGAGTGCCCTGATCGCCGCTCCGCGCAGCTGCTTCGAGCCGCAGGCGCTGCGCGACGGTGTCCGCCTGTGGGGTGTCGCCGTGCAGCTCTACACGTTGCGATCGGCTCGCAACTGGGGCATCGGCGATTTCGCGGATCTCGAAGACGTGGTGCGCGGCTGCGCGCCCTGCGGCGCGTCGTTCGTGGGCCTCAATCCGCTGCATGCACTGTTTCCCGGCAATCCGTGGCACTTCAGTCCCTACAGCCCCTCGTCGCGGCACTTCCTCAACGTGCTGTACGTGGCCGTGGAGCGCGTGCCGGAGTTCGCGGAGTGCGTTGCGGCCCGCAACGCCGTGGCTGACCCGCAGTTCCAGGCGGAGCTGGAGCGGTTGCGTGCGACCCCGAACGTGGACTATCCGGGCGTTGCCCGCGCCAAGCTCGGGGTGCTGCGCACTCTGTTCGACCACTTCCAGCGCGAGCACCTCGGGCGCGGGTCGCGGCGGGCGGCGCAGTTCCGGGCGTTCGTGGCTGAGCGGGGCGAGTCGCTCAGGCTGCATGGGCTGCACGACGCGATCGACGAACACCTGCGCGCGCAGGGCGGGGATCGCTACTGGGGCTGGCCGGTGTGGCCCGATGAACTGCGCCACCCGGCACACGCCGGCGCGGGCGCGTTCGAGGCCGCCCACCGCGAAGCGGTCGAATACCACGCGTGGCTGCAGTGGCTCGCCGATGAGCAACTCGGCGCGGCACAGCGACTGGCGCGCGAGCTCGGCATGTCGGTCGGGTTGTACGGCGACTACGCCGTCGGCGTGAACCCGAGCGGGTCCGAAACCTGGTCCGACCAGGCCCTCTACCGCAAGGGGGCAGGCGTCGGCGCACCGCCGGACGCGCTGGCGCTCAAGGGCCAGGACTGGGGCATTCCGCCGCAGGACCCGAACGTGCTGGCCGCGGAGCGCTACCTGCCGTTCCGCAACCTGGTCGCGGCGAGCATGCGTCATTTCGGGGCCTTGCGGCTCGACCACGTCATGGCCCTGTTCCGGCAGTGGTGGGTGCCTGTGGGCCTGGGCGCGACCGACGGCGGCTACGTGCACTACCCGCTCGACGACCTCATGTCCGTGCTGGCGCTCGAGAGCGAGCGTCACGCCTGCCTGGTGGTCGGCGAGGATCTCGGCACCGTGCCGCCGGAGATGTCGCACGCCATGGCCGAGCGCTCTGTCTACTCGTATCGCGTGCTGCTGTTCGAGAAGCACGCGAGCGGAGCCTTCTTCCGCCCGGACGAGTACCCGCGCCGCGCGATCGCGACGGTCACCACCCACGACCTGCCGACCCTCAAGGGTTACTGGACCGCGAACGACATCGCACTGCGCCAGCGCCTGGCGCTGTATCCGAGCGAGGAAATCCGCAACTACGTCGCCGAGGAGCGCGTGCGCGATCGCCGGGCCCTGCTCGAGGCACTCGACCGGCAGGGACTCCTGCCCGCGGATTGCGACGGCTCGGACGATTCCTACAGTGACGCGCTGTCGGTGGCGATCCACGTCTACCTGGCGCGCAGCAACTCGGCGCTGGTCGCGCTGCAGGCGGAAGACCTCGTCGCCATGGCGGACCCGGTGAACGTGCCGGGCACCAGCGACGAGCACGCCAACTGGCAGCGCAAGATGGACTGCAACCTCGACGAGATCTTCGGCAGTCCGCAGGTCCGGCGACTGCTGGACGCGGTGCAGGTCGCGCGTACCGGCTGAGCGGCCGTGCGCGCCGCTCAGCGCGGCCGGTGGCGGCTGCCGCAGGAGGCGCGGACGACGAGACGGGGCTCGATCAGCACGGACTCGACGTTCTCGCCGGAGATCAGGCGCAGCACGTTGTCCACCAGCAACTCGCCTGCGCGCTGCGTATCCTGCTGCACCGTGGTGAGCGGCGGGTTGAAGTGCGCCGCGGCGGGAATGTCGTCGAAGCCGACGACCGCCACGTCGTCCGGCACGGACAGGCCTCGTTCCTGCAGCAGGCCGATGACGCCGATCGCGATCAGGTCGCTGGCGGCGAACACGGCGTCGAAGCGCTGTCCGGCGTCGAGCAGCGCGCGCGCAGCCCCGCGGCCCGCCGCCTCGCTCGACTGAGCCTCCCCCTGCAGGCCCGTATCCGGCTCCAATCCCGCTGCGCGCAGCGCGCGCACGTAGCCGGCGTGACGCAGCTGGAATTCCGGCCACTGGTCCGACGCGCTGCCGGCGAACGCGATGCGGTGGCGGCCGAGCGCAAGCAGGTGCCGCGTCGCCTGCTCGGCGCCCGCTGCGTTGTCGCTGCAGACGTAGCGACCGGGCATGCCGTCGACGACGGGTCCCCAGATCACGAAGCTCGCGCCGTTGACGGCCAGGTCACGCAGTCGCGGCGCGGACGCGAGGTAGTCACCGTAGCCAAGCAGGATGATGCCATCCGCCCGGTTACTGAGCTGGTAGTCGCTGTGCCAGTCGTCGCTCAGCTGCTGGAACGAGACCAGCAGGTCGAGCTGGCGGCGCGCCGCGGCGCGCGTGATGTGTCCCAGCATGGAGAGGAAGAACGGGTTGATCGGTGCTGCCTGCGGCGCCTCCTCGAACAGCAGCAGCGCCAGGGTCTGGCTGCGCCGCGTGCGCAGGCCCGCGGCGCTCCGGTCGGTGCGGTACTTGAGTTGCTCGGCAATCGTCTTGACGCGTGCGCGCGTGTCGGCCTTGACCAGGGGACTGTTGCGCAGCGCACGGGACACGGTGGCCTGCGAGACATTCGCCAGGCGTGCGATGTCACGCGAGGTCGGCCTGATGTCCTTCATGTACTCCCCGGACCGCGGCGCACGCTAGCACGTGCCACGTCGGAGCGGCAACCGCGCGGCCGGACGCGCCGCCTCCGTCAGCGACGGTCTACCTGCGGATCAGGCGCGAGCGTCCAGACGCCCGAGGCGTCCGGACACGCCGTGGTGCGGCCTTCGCTCAGGCCGAACGCGCCGTGAGCCGTGAGCCGGAAGCGCCGGCAACCGTCGTTGCGGCGCTCGGCATCGAGCGGCGTGAGCTGGTAGCTCACGCGGGTGTCCGGGTTGGTCCACTTCACGCTGCGGCCGGCATCGGCGAGTTCGAGCGCGTGGCCAACACAGGAGCGATCGGCCTGGTCCATGCGTCGACCGATCTCGGAACCGATCGCGGCGCCGATCACGGTGCCGACGACGATGGCGACGGTGCGCTGGCTGCTGCCCTTGGCGACCTCAGCCCCGATGGCGCCGCCCGCGACGCCGCCCACCGCACCGCCGATCACCTGCCCGACCTGGCTGCGGTCGCAGGAGCCGGTGCGGACGCCGTAGTCGGAATCCCAGGTACGGCCGCTGTAGCCGGCGTAGTCCGGATCGTGCTTCTTGCGCCAGCCGTGGGCGGGCGCCCAGGCCGGCGGCGTCGCGAGCGCGATGCACGGCAGCGCGATGAGCAGCACGAGCAGGGCGCGCCTGAGAATACGGCGCGCGCGAGGCGTCAGCGCCGGCGGCGAGGGCACGGACAGAGCGTCGAGCTGGTTGTTCATGTCTTCCTCCTCCGCCCGCAGGGGACGACAGTCCGTCCGCGGGTTTGGCCAGACGCTACCCCCGCCTGATCCCGGGGCGCTCGGCGCTCGGTGGATTGCGTGAACCGGATCACGCGATGTGCGACGGTTAAGTCAAAAGCGCTAAGCTCGATGTCGGTCGCACACCTCGGAGGCAGCGATGACGACGGCAGGCACGCTCGTGATCGGCGGGGAGTTCGAGGTCAATCGCATCGGCTTCGGCGCCATGCGCCTCAGCGGTCCCGGCATCTGGGGCGATCCGCCCGACCGCGCCGCCGCCTGCCGCCTGCTGCAGCGCGCGGTGGCACTCGGCGTGAACTTCATCGATACGGCGGATGCCTACGGCCCCGGGACGAACGAGGATCTGATCGCCGACGCGCTGCATCCCTACCCGAGCGGACTGCTGATCGCCACGAAAGGCGGCATCGTCCGGCCGGCGCAGGAGCGCTGGGATCGCGACGGCCGCCCGACGCACCTGCGGGCGGCGTGCGAGGCGAGCCTGCGTCGCCTGCGCGTCGAGCGCATCGACCTGTACCAGCTGCACGCCATCGACCCCGACGTGCGGCTCGAGGAGTCACTCGGCGAACTCGCGCGGCTGCAGCAGGAAGGCAAGATCCGGCACATCGGCGTGTCGAATTTCGCCGGAGCGGAGCTGGCTCGTGCGCGCCGCGTCGTCAAGGTGGTATCGGTGCAGAACCGCTGCAACGTCGCCGATCGTTCGTCCGACGGCGTGCTGGCCGCGTGCGAACGTGACGGCATTGCGTTCATCCCCTGGTCGCCCCTCGCGCGCAGTCCGCGGGAACCGTCCGAGGGAGCGCGTGCGCGGCTCGCGGCCTGGGCTGCCCGCCGCGGCGTGTCGCTCGGCCAGGCGGCGATTGCCTGGCTGCTCGCGCGGTCAGCCGTGATGCTGCCGATCCCGGGCACGGCCAGTATCGAGCACCTGGAGGAGAACATGGCCGCCGCGTCGCTGCGGTTGACGCCGGCCGACCTGGCGGAGATCGACGGAACCGGGCCGGCCTGACACCCGTCCGGCGACCCGACGGCCACTACGCATTTGACTTAAGGCACCAAAGGGGCAGACTGAAAGCTAAATGGAACGGACCCTGGGGCCCGCGACGACGAAGGCCGCACGGGTGCCGGGCCACACAGCGCCGACGGTCAACGGACGAGGAGGCGCGATGATCAGGCCACTGACGATATTGTCCGGTGGGCAGGCGGGAGTCGATCGCGGCGCACTCGACGCTGCCCTCGAACTCGGCAATCCGTGCCGCGGCTGGTGTCCGCGCGGGCGCCTGGCCGAAGACGGGCCGATTCCTCCGCGCTATCCACTCAACGAGGCGGATGGCGGTTATCCGGAGCGTACCCGACGCAACATCGAGGAATCCGACGGTACGCTCATCCTGCATCGCGGTCCGCTGCAGGACGGCACCTTGCTGACGCTGGAGATCTGCCGCGAGCTTGGCAAGCCGGTCTGCCTGGTGGATGCGGCCACCTCGAGCCCTGCCCGGGCCGCCGAGCTGGCGCGGGAGTTCGTCGAGTCGCAGCGCATCGAGCGGCTCAATGTCGCCGGTCCGCGCAGGAGTCACTGGACGCATGCCCACGAGTACGCCTTCGACGCGGTACACGAGCTGATCCGATTGCTCTGGCACGAGCCGCACGGCACTTCCTAGGTCCGGCTGCGACCGCAGCGAGTTCCGCGGTATCGAGAGGGCTTTCGATGCGAATCTTGGGACTGTCGTTCCTGCTGGCGCTGGCACTCGCGCTCACTGGCTGCGAGGCGCTGTCCGGCTACTGGGGAGGCGACGGTGCACAGCGCACCGGCGCTTCGAGCAGCGTCGTTGAATTCCTGTACCCGGACGGCGCAGTGCCGCCCGAGCCCACGGGCGCCGTGCCGGAGATCCGGTTGCCGATCACGGTGGGCCTGGCGTTCGTGCCCGGGCGCGGCGCCGCGCTCGGGCCGCTGTCCGAAGCGCAGAAGACGGCGCTGCTCGAGCAGGTGCGCGCGAAATTCGTGACCGAGGACTACGTCACCGACATCGTGGTCGTGCCGGAGACCTATCTTCGGGGCAGCGACGGCTTCAATGCGCTGGACCGTGCGGCGCGCATGTACCGGCTCGACGTGATGGCGCTCGTCTCCTACGACCAGCTTTCGACCTCGTCGGAGAAAAAGAGCTCTTTCTGGTACTGGACGGTGGTCGGCGCCTACCTGGTCGAGGGCACGCGCAACGAGGTCCAGACGCTGGTGGACACCGCGGTGTTCGACATTCCGTCGCAGACGCTGCTGTTCCGTGCAGCGGGGACCGACCGGGTCACCAAGGACGCGACCATGGTGGATTCGCCGCAGCAGATGCGCACGACCCAGGCTTCCAGCTTCGGCCGCGCCATGGACGACATGACCGCCAACCTGCAGCGCGAGCTGGCGGTCTTCAAGGAGCGCGTCAAGGAGCAGAAGGCGCCGGTGCAGGTGGTGAAAGCCGAGGGCGGCGGTGCCGGCGCGTGGGACTTCGGCGCGCTGGGAATCGCGCTGCTGGCGTTCGCCTGGCGCCGGACCGGCAGGCCCGGGGCACCGGCCCGCGATTGATCTCTCCGCGTCCTTACGTCTAACCCCTCGAACAGAGAGGTAGGACCCATTTTGAGCAACGAATCCGGATCGACCGGGGCGGTCGCCGGCAGGCGATTTGCGCCCGCCGTGGCCCTGGGCGTGTTTTACCTTTGCCTAGGCTTGGTCACACGCCTCGTGCTGTGGGCGAAGTTCGGGGCCACGGCCGACGTGCCGGCGACCGACCTGCCCCTGATCCTGCTGGCGGGACTGCTGAACGACGCGGTCGAGGGGCTCTACCTGCTTGCCCCCTTCGTGCTCTACCTGTTCCTCGTGCCCGAGCGCTGGCACGCGGCAAGAGCCAACCGCGTCCTGCTGGCCATCGGGTCCGTCGTCACCATCTGCGGCATGGCCTATGTCGCGGCGGCCGAGTTCTATTTCTTCGAGGAATTCGACTCGCGCTTCAACCTCGTCGCGTTCGACTATCTCCGCTACCCGGTCGAGGTATTCACCGACATCTGGCAGGCCTACCCGGTCGTCAAGGCACTGCTTTTGACCGTCGTGCTGGCGGCGGCGCTCACCTGGGCGCTGCGCCATCGGCTGCTGCCTGCGGGCGCGGCGTCCAGTTCGCTGCGCAAGCGCGTCGCTCCGTTTGCGCTGCACGTCGCCGCGCTCGCCGCCGCGATCGCCTGGTACCCGACCGATGCGCTCTCCTGGTCGGCGAACCGGGTCGAGAACGAGCTGCTGCAGAACGGCTACAGCAGCTTCTTCCGCGCCGCGGAAACGAATGAAATCGACTACCACGCGTTCTACGCGACCCGCGACCCGGCCGACAATCTCAAGCTGCTCGCGCACGCGCTCGGGGCCGGTGGCGGGCAGTTCACCCGGCTGTCTGAGGGCCGGCTCGACCGACGCTTCCCGGCACGTCCCGACGGCCTCGGCCGCCTCAATGTCGTGGTCGTTGCCAGCGAGTCGTTCGGCGCCAAGTTCAGCCGCCTGTACGGGTCGGACCGCGATCTGACCCCGAACTTCGACGCGTACGCGCAGCGAGGCCTCTGGTTCGCGAACACCTACGCCTCGGGCACCCGGACCGTGCGCGGCCTCGAAGCGCTGACGGCGTCGATTCCGCCGATTCCCACCGTCTCGATCCTGCGACGTCCCGGCAATGAAGGCATCGCCACCTGGGGCCGCGTGATGCGCGACCTCGGCTACGACACCAGTTTCCTGTACGGCGGCTACGGCTACTTCGACAACATGAACGCGTTCTACGCGGGCAACGGCTTCGAGGTGCTGGATCGCGACGCCATCGACAGCGTGCGCTTCGAGAACATGTGGGGCGTTGCCGACGAAGACCTGTTCGACCTCGCGCTGCGTCACTGCTCCGAGCTGCATGCCAGGGGCAAGCCGTTCTTCTCGATCGTGATGACGACCTCCAACCACAAGCCCTACACGTTCCGCGCCGGACTGGAGAGCCTCGGCATCCCGGAGCAGGGCGGCGGCCGCCGGGCCGGCGTTAAGTACGCGGACTACGCGCTCGGCTATTTCCTGCGCGAAGCGGAGAAGCAGCCGTGGTTCGACGACACGATCTTCGTGGTCGTCGCCGACCACGGCGCGCGGGTCTATGGCAAGGCGGAAATCCCGCTGCGCACCTACGAAATTCCGTTGATGATCTATGCGCCGAAGCACCTGGCACCGCGCCGCGTCGACACCCTGATGACACAGATCGACGTCGCGCCGACCGTGCTGGGCCTGCTCGGCCTGCCCTACGAGGCACCGTTCTTCGGGCAGGACGTCCTGCACTCGTCCGAGGCGTCGCGCGTCGCGCTCTTCAGCCACGACCACGACGTCGCCATCTACCGCAATGGGCGGATCGCCGTGATGGGGCTGGACGGCGCGGTGCACGACTACCAGTACGATCGGGCTGGCGAGCGCTTCACCCGCAGCGCGCCGGATGCCGAACTCGACGCGCTCGGCATCGCCTATTTCCAGACGGCCTCGGAGTTGTTCGAGTCGCATCGCTACGAGTAACCTGTCGTCGAAGCCGGCGCCTCGAACCCGGCAACGGCGGCCGACCCGCCAACGGAGCGAATGCCATGAGTAAGGGAATGGACCGGAAAAAAGAAGCCAAGAAAAAGCCTGCCAAGACCAAGGAGGAGAAGAAGGCCGCCAAGCAGGAAGCGAAGAATTCCAAGCGACGCGGTCAGAGTCTCGTCTGAGGCGGCTCAGAGCCCGAGCGTCCTGATCCACAGGCCGGCCACGGTCGTGAGGCCGGCGTCGCGCCGGGCAATGCGGCCCTTCGCGTCGATGACGTAATACGTCGGATAGCCGCGGATGCGGTACGCGGCACCGGTGGCCGGGTTGCCGACCAGCACCGGCATGGTCAGCTCGTGCCGCACAGCGTACTCCCGCAGTTCGTCGACCGTCGACCAGTCGAGTCCGATCAGCAGCACCTGCACCCGGTCGCCGCGCCAGCGGTGGAACCAGCGCAACTGCGGCGAACTGGCGGCGCACACGCCGCACCACGGCGCGAAGAAATAGATCACCGCCGGCTTGCCGGCGAGATTCGCCGCGCTCCAGGGCCGGCCGTCGAGATCGGCCAGCGCGAACGAAGGTGCCACGGTGCGCTCGTCGGCGGGCAGCAGGTCTCGCGCGCGCCACGCCTGGATGCCTGCGACGATGACGACGAAGACGAGCAGCTCGCCGGCCAGGCGCCGCACGCGGCGGCGGTCGAAGGCCCTCATTTCGGCCGCTGCGGCCGGGTGCGGCTCGGTACGCGCGGCAGCCCGGTGTGCTGCGTGCGGAACGGCTGCGAGGGCTTGCCCGGACTCGTCGTCCTGGGCTTGCGCTTGCCCTCGTGCGAGTGGCCGGTGCCGATCGGCTGATACGCGGGTACGAGGTGCTGCTTGCCGTTGCCGATCAGGTCGGCGCGCCCCATGCGCCGCAGCGCCTCGCGCAGCAACGGCCAGTTGTTCGGGTCGTGATAGCGCAGGAACGCCTTGTGCAGCCGGCGCTGGCGCGTGCCCTTCGGCGTGTACACGTCCTCGGACGTTCGCGTCACCTTGTGCAGCGGGTTCTTGCCTGAATGGTACATCGCCGTTGCGGTGGCCATGGGCGAGGGCAGGAACGCCTGCACCTGGTCGGCGCGGAAGCCATTGCGCTTCAGCCACAGCGCGAGCTCGAGCATGTCCTCGTCCGTGGTGCCGGGGTGCGCCGCGATGAAGTACGGGATGAGGTACTGCTCCTTGCCCGCTTCTTTCGAGTACTTGTCGAAGAGCGCCTTGAACCGGTCGTAGCTGCCGATGCCCGGCTTCATCATCTTGGACAGCGGGCCTTCCGCAATCGCTTCGGGCGCGATCTTGAGGTAGCCGCCCACGTGGTGCTGGGCGAGCTCCTTCACGTACTCCGGCGACTCGGTGGCGAGGTCGTAGCGCACGCCCGAGGCGATCAGCACCTTCTTGATGCCCGGCAGCGCGCGGGCGCGACGATAGAGGTGGACGAGCGCGGAGTGGTCGGTGTTCAGGTTCGGACAGATGCCCGGGTACACGCAGGACGGCTTGCGGCACGCGGCCTCGATCTCGCGCGACTTGCAGGCGAGGCGGTACATGTTCGCGGTGGGGCCGCCGAGGTCGGAGATCACGCCGGTGAAACCCGGCACCGTGTCGCGGATGGTCTCGATCTCGCGGATCACCGAGTCCTCGGAGCGGTTCTGGATGATGCGGCCCTCGTGTTCGGTAATCGAGCAGAAGGTGCAACCGCCGAAGCAGCCGCGCTGGATCGCGATCGAGAAGCGGATCATCTCGTAGGCGGGGATCTTCGCGTCGCCGTAGGACGGGTGAGGCACCCGCTGGTAGGGCAGCTCGTAGATCGCGTCCATCTCCTTCGTCGTGAGCGGGACGGGCGGCGGGTTGAGCCACACGTCCACGTCGCCGTGACACTGCACCAGCGCGCGCGCGTTCCCGGGGTTCGACTCCTGGTGCAGGATGCGCGAGGCGTGCGCGTACAGGATCGCGTCATCGGCCACCCTCTCGTACGACGGCAGGCGGATCACGCTGTGCTCGCGGTCCGCCGCCTTCGGCAGACGACGGTGGAATCTCAGGACCGTCTCGGCTTGGGCGGTGGCGACGTCGACCCGTCCTTCCGGATCGATCCGGGAGGACGCCGTAAACCCATCCATGGGGGCTCCGGGCGCGGCGTCCATGCCGCGCCCGGCCTCCCGGATCGATCCGGAACGCCTGGTCGACGTCGCGTCGGCTGCAGCTGCGGCGGTTCCACGACTCCCCTCCGTCGCGTAGGGATCGACCGGCGGATTGAGCGGACCGGGCGTGTCGATATGCGTCGAATCGATCTCGGTCCAGCCTTCGGGTGTCGCGCGGCGCGCGAACGCGGTGCCGCGCAGATCGGTGATCTCGTCGATGTGCTTGCCGGCCGCGAGGCGATGCGCGATCTCGCAGATCTGCCGCTCGGCGTTGCCGAACACGAGCAGGTCGGCCTTCGCGTCCATCAGCACCGAGCGGCGCACCTTCTCCGACCAGTAATCGAAGTGCGCGATGCGGCGCAGCGAGGCCTCGATGCCGCCGATGACGACCGGCACGTCCCGGTAGGCCTCGCGCGCGCGCTGCGAGTACACGATCACGCAGCGGTCCGGCCGGGCTCCGGCCACGCCCTGCGGCGTGTAGGCGTCGTCGCTGCGGATGCGGCGGTCCGCGGTGTAGCGGTTCACCATCGAATCCATGTTGCCGCCGGTGATGCCGAAGAAGAGGTTCGGCCGGCCGAGTCGCATGAAGTCACGCGTGGAGTGCCAGTCGGGCTGCGCGATGATGCCGACGCGAAAGCCCTGGGCCTCGAGCACGCGGCCGACGATGGCCATGCCGAAGCTCGGGTGATCCACGTAGGCGTCGCCCGTAACGATGATGACGTCGCAGGAATCCCAGCCGAGTTCTTCCATCTCCGCCCGTGACATGGGCAGGAACGGCGCCGGACCGAAGCGGTGCGCCCAGTACTTGCGGTAGGAGAAGAGGTCGCGGGCAGCGGTCGGCGGCGGCATGGCGGGCATTCTAGATGAGGTAGCGCACCACGCGTCCAAATGGCCCCTCCGCCCGACTCCGCGGCTGCGGGCCCGGTCGCCCGTCCGCCTAGGGCGTGTACCAGATCGGCGAGCTGTAGGCGCGCTCCTGGATCGTGGCCGGCACGTCGTCCGGCAACCCGACACCCAGTTCCTTCGCGTCGTAGGTCGTCCAGCGCGGCGTCGGGATCTCGAGCACGCGCACGTAGTAGAAGGCGCGCTGATCCGGATCGAAGCGCGGGTCCTTCCAGTGCCCGGTGAGGTAGGGCGTACCGATCGTGTTCGTGTAGCTCGCGGCCTGCACGTTGACGGTATTGCCAACGGCCGGCAGCTTGCCGTCTCGACCGCGTTTGCGGCCGCCCGACCAGGCGACGTCGTGCGCCTGCTCGTGCGTCTTGCCGGAGGCGTCGAGCCAGCCCTTGACGACCTGCACGCGATCGAGATTCGCGCCGTCCGGATCGCGCATCGCGTGGATCAGCAGCGACGGCGCCCTGCCCGCCGGAGCGCGCTTCAGGTCGCCGCCCATCGGCACGCCACGCCGGTACCCCTGCGCGACGAAGTCGCTTCGCTCGAGGTCCTGCGGCGTGAAGTCGTAGCCGGCAAACACGCGAACGACGAGCCGCGTGCCGGTCGTCGCATAGACCTCCTTGCGCGCGAACGCGTCCCAAAGTGCCTCACGGGTATTCTCGCGCGCCCACACCGCCGCGAGCCCGCCGGCCGACGCCAGGCGGTGTGTCTGGCGCTGCTTCGGGTCCCTGGCGAAGCGACCGGTGATCGGTTCGTCGAAGCGAATTGCTTCATGACTCGGCTCGAGCGCCGACACCTTGCCGAAGAAATTGTCCTCCTCGTGTGACGCGAGCGACGTATGCGAGTCAGTGGAACCGATCATGCCGAACTTGAACGGGTTCGCGCCGATCGTCGCTTCGTAGGCGAGGCCGCGCTTTAATGCCTCGCGTGCATACTCGCGCGGCAGCATCGCTGGTGTCTTGGGCTCGGGCCCGAAGCTGCCGTTGTCCCAGGTCTCGAAGCCGGCGAACTCGTCGTTCGGCGACAGCAACGGATGCGCCTCGCCGTCGCCCTTGATCTGCGTCATCTCGTACACGGGTTCGCGGCGCATGCGGCGCTCGGCGTACGCGCGATCGAGCGGTTTGCCGGTCAACGTCACATCGTCGAACATCAGGCCGTTCGACAGGTTGCCGTTGTGCGCAATGGCCATGACCCGGCCGCCGGTCTTCTGTTCGTAGGCCTCCATCCAGTCCCACAGCCTCTCCGGATCCTGTGTGTCGTAGGCCGACAGCGGCGCGATCTGGTCGGCCTTGTCCTTGCCGTCGCGGAATATGACGTTACGGTGAAGGTTGTTGCCGTTGGGCGTCAGCGTCCATTCGAAACCGATGATCGCCGTGAAGAGGCCGGGTGCGTTGTGCCGCTCGGCTGCGGCGGTGAGTTCCTGCCACATCGTGGCCTGCATGTCCTTCCGGTCCGCGAGCGGGTCCTGCAGCGCATTCACCTTGGACATCCACATGGTGTAGGCACTGGTCATGCCTTCCACGGTACCCAGCTTGGCCGCGTCGTGAATCTTCCGGCCCCAGTCGGTCGACAGCAGCCGCGGGTCGCTCTTGTGGATCGCGATGGGCAGGCCGAGGTTCTCAGCGTGATCCGCAACCACGAGGAAGTCGAGTGGCCGCTGCAGGCGGGCCGGAACGCCGGTGCTCGACACCACCGTCTCCCCTTTCGCGAACCTGTAGGCCGCGTCGGGCCCCAGCGTGTTGGCCGCGAGGCCGGCATCGGCCGAGTAGGCGGTGTGCAGATGCGTGTCGCCGAAGAACACGCGACCCGGAAAGGTCTGCCTCGCATACGGCGAGTACAGCCGCTTGTCAGGGTAGGTGCCGCCAGTCTCCACAGCAGTGCCGACACCCGGCATCGCAGCGAGCAGCAACGTGACGAGAAGGACGCGAACTGGATTCATATTTCACCCTGCTGCGCCATTCGCCCGGACCACCCGGGTCGTCGATGGTTCGTGACTCTATGGAGGCACCTCGGGGCTGCGGAATACCAAAGATCCGCCATGAGTGATAACTTCTCATATCGTTAGGCGATCAGCAGGGGGGGCTGTGAACGTCCGCGACTTCCTCGACGTGCGGGTGATCTGCGAGACCGGGAGCCTGCGCAAGGCAGCCACCGTGCTGGGCGTCACCCAGCCCACGCTCAG